>Ga0255362_1000188_pt1 | contig 15884 bp, 13 predicted proteins | sample GFST75r2metaG_FD_186000 | JGI IMG/M metagenome (GOLD analysis project Ga0255362, IMG submission 186000)
TAATTCAAATACATTTATAATTTTATCTTGAACTTTTTTCTTTTTACCACAAAACCCAATTGTTCCTATTTCGTGCACAGAACAAGAATTTGGGCACCCAGATATATGAAGTTGTGGCAGTATATCCTCCGTTAAATTATTATCCTTAAAATAGCTTAATATATTTCTTAAAGTACTCTGACTTTCTAAAATTCCCATCTGACAAGTGGGGACCCCAATACAGCAAATGGAACATTCTAAAGCAGTGTTTCCTCCCATAGATTCTGTGATCTTAAGAATCATTTCAGCTTCATTTCCATTGAGATTTCTAATGTAAAATCCTTCTGTCATAGCTAATCTTATTTCTACATCTGCCATAGATTCTGTTTTATCCATTATTAGTTTTAAATGCTGAATTTTTAATATGCCCCCTGTTGGATGAACATAAACACTGTATAACCCATTTTGTTTTTGAGAAAACAGTCTTGTATTTTTTGTAAAAGTTTTAATCCCCTGTTTATCATAAACCTTACTTTCAACACTGATTTTTAAATTTTCTGTTTTTTTAACTTTTTCCAAATAACTATTATAACATTTTTCAAACTTTTCTTCGCCCATTCTTTCCATAATATATCTTATGCGAGCTCTTCCTTTATTCACATAGTCCCCTTCATTAATGAAAAGTTCTGTCATTGCCTGAACATGATATAAAATATCTTCCGGCTTAATTAACTGCTCTGTATTTGCAGATAATTTTGAATTTCTTCCCATTCCTCCGCCTAGATATACTTTGAAATATTGCTTACCATTTTCATTAACTGCCAAAAACCCTAGGTCAACAGCGGTTACATGTGAATCATCCTCTTCACTACTGGAAAAAGCAACTTTTAATTTTCTTGGAAGCTTATATGTATACACCTTATTTAAAATATATTGCACCACCTCTTTTGCATAAGGTGATGCATCAAAAGCCTCTTTCTTATCTACTCCAGACAAAGGTGAAAGAGCAACATTTCTAGGAAAATTCCCACCTGCTCCCCTTGAGTATAGACCTTTTTTTATGCCTTCCTCCATAGCATCACAAGCTTCGTCAATACTTATTCCATGTAATTGTATTGCTTGACGGGTAGTTAAATGTACAGTTTCTAATTTATACCTCTGTGCAAAATCATAAATTAATTTAAGATCCTTTATTGATGCTATTCCTGATGGTATTCTAAATCTTATCACAAATTCCTTGCCACTGCCCTGAGCATATACACCCATACCACCGGAAATTCCTTTAAACTCCATTTTGCTTATTTCACCACTTAAAAATTTATGTCCAATGGCCCTAAAGCCTTCAACTTCACTAAGAAGAATATGGTTTAGCGTATTCATATATATCAATCCTTTCCTATTGCAACATTATTACAGCTCTAGTATACTGTTCTTTAACCAATAAGTATAATACATGTTTTTTATAATACTTATTAATATTTCTAATAGGTAGGGTGATAATTATGATTGAGGAATTAAAAACTTTTATTGCAGTAGTTGATAAAAAGAGCTTTACCAAAGCGGCAAATAGCATTAACATATCTCAGCCTAGTGTAAGTTTACACATTGTGATTTTAGAAAAGTATTTTAATACAAGACTAATAGAAAGATCAAATAAACAGAGAAGTATATTAATTACACAAACTGGAGAAATGTTATATAAAAAAGCTAAACAAATAATATCCCTTTTGGATGAAACAAAAGATGAACTTGATAACTATAATAATGCCACTTCTGGTACTTTAAAGATTGGGGCAAGCATGACAATAGGTGAATATTTATTGCCTTCAATTCTAGGAGAGTTTATAAAAGAGTTTCCAGACATAAAATTAGATGTTTGTATTGAAAATACACACAATATTTATGAGAAATTTAAAAACTATGATATTGATATTGCATTAACGGAAGGAACTGTTCCTGTGCATAACTGTGTAGCTAAAAATTTTTATCGAGATACAATGGTAATTGTGACTCCAACTATTTTTACCTATAATAAAAATATGGGGCTTAAATCTTGTTTATCAAATCAAACTTGGATACACAGAGAAGAGGGCTCTGGAACTGGTGAAAACCTGAATATTTTTCTAAATACAGAAGGTATAGCACCAAAAAATTTAATTATACTTGGAAGCAACTACGCTATCAAAGAAGCTGTTAAAAACAATCTAGGTGTGACTTTTATTTCATCATTAGTAGTAACTACTGCGGCTAATAACAAGGAACTTAAAATCATACCTACTAAAACAAAATATAATAGATATTTTTCTTATTTAATTCATGAGAAAAACCTATCGAAACTCGCAACATTATTTGCTCTAAAACTAGAAACGCGCAGCAATATTAATAAATAATCGTCAAATTGCTTTGTAAAGTTAATTCTTTTTTATTATTCCTACTCCACTACAGCAATTACATTCAAATTGAATTGTCACATGCGTTATTTCAAAATGCTCATGAAGTTCTTCTTGGATTTTTTCATAGATTTTTTTTGTTTCACTTACCATCATGTCCTTAACATTAACATGAGCTTCAAAATTAATATTTTTTTCATCTAAACTCCACAAGTGTACATGATGTACATCTTCAACTCCTTGAATACTTGTTATAACACGAGCAACCTTATCTATTTTAATATTTTCAGGTACTCCTTGCATTAAAATATTCACTGCATCTTTCAATATTTCAAAACTTTCTTTTAATACATATAATCCTATAAGCACAGATAAAACTGAGTCTACCCAATATATCTTGAAAAAATAAATTAAAATTCCTCCAATTACTACACCTAGTGAAGCTAATGCGTCACTAAATAAATGTATATAGGTTGCTTTAACATTCATATCTTCATGAGCCCCTGCATGTAGTAAATAAGCTCCTAGTGTGTTTGCCACTATTCCAATTAAAGCAACCCAAATAACAATAAGTCCATTTATTGATGTTGTATTCATAAATTTTGTATATGCTTCTTTGAATAAAAAAACAGATATTATAATTAACACAGAAGAGTTAATTACTGCTGCTAATATTCCAGACCGTTTATATCCAAAAGTCCTATTTTTATCATTTTCTTTTTTTGAGATTTTAATTGCAATATAGCTTATAATAATTCCTATGGCATCACTGAGATTATGCAAGGCATCTGAAATTAAAGATAAACTTCCAGAATATAAACCTCCAATAATTTCTACTGCTGTGATTGCAAAATTCAGTAGTACCGTTATAATAAAATTCGCTCCTTTAATGCTTGAAACATCATGACTATGGACATGTTTCTCATTATGATTATTTTCATTATTTTTAATGTCCATTTTAACACCTCTCCTTATTCTATTCCACGTTTATTGCATTTTATGTGACAAGAATTGTTGTTTTGCCTACATACTACTTTATTACCACCACTTATATTTAAAGCTGAAGTTATTTCATTATAGACGCCATCTTCATTATTACTCCCAGCAATAAAGTTAGCATGTTTTTTTACATCTTCTGGAGCATTTTTCATGGCATAACTATAGCACGCTACTTTAAACATAGTCAAATCATTATAATAATCACCAAAAACCATTGTATTCTTTTGATCTATTTCAAATTTTTCTTGAAGTATTTTTATAGCTTTCCCTTTACTTATACCCTTATTCATTATGTCTATCCACTTGTCCCCTGATACAACAAATTCTAATGTATCATCTAAATTTTCCTCTAAAAACTTTATTATATTGGGTTTTACTCCCTTGGACATATAATAAGTAATTTTATATATAGCATTTTTTATTTCACTAAAAGATTTTAATATTACTACAGGAACATGAACACGAGTAAATTCATCCAACATTTTTTCTGTTGGATGAATTATATATGCCTCATTTTCTCCAGCTAAAAACAATTCTTCTCCTAATTGTGGCATTAAATTTATTACATGTTCTATTTCTTTTTTATGAATACTGTTTGAATACAATGTTTTACCCTTGTTATTATACTTAATAAGTGCACCATTATGAGCGATGAATATCATGTCAGTGCCTACCTTTTCAAAATTTTTTTTCAGTTGAGAATAAAATCTTCCACTGGCAGCTGCAAAGTTTATATTTTTTTTATTAAGATCATGTATTAAATCAAAAAATTTTTCATTAATACTTCCATCATCATTTAATAATGTACCATCCATATCCGTTGCTATTAGTTTTATCATAGGTGTTCTCCCCCTTTGTCAAGAAAAGCTAATTAGTAAACTTCAAAAATTTTTTAACTGTATCTAGAAGATTTTCTATAGCTTTTTCTTTGTCTTCTGGATTAGTGGAATTTAGCATACAATCTTTGGAATATTTTTCTAGCATTAGCATGCCAACTTTAGTTGTAGCTGCACGAACAGCTGATATCTGAATTAATACCTCTCCACATTGTTTTTCAGATTCAACCATTTTCTGAATTCCCTTTATTTGGCCTTCAATTTTATTTAGACGTCTAAGAATATCTTTTTTATTTTCTGAACTATTAATTTCTGCATTCATTGGTACACCTCCTATACCCTATATGGGTACAAATGAATTATACCTATATATTTTATTTCGGTCAATATTTTGTAGCATAAAAATCAACTATAAAGAAAGAATAAACCTATAAGTAATTTAAATTTTATAGTTACTATAAAAAATTTTCAAGAGGTGATTTTAATGATTTTGATTAAAAATATAGATACATATAAACCAGAACATATTGGTAGAAAAGATATTCTCACAAGCTTTGATAAAATCGCATATATTTCAGAAAAAATTGATTTACCGCTGAGTAATTTCCCTAAATCTGAAATTATCGATGGATCAAATCTCATTGCTATTCCAGGAATTATCGATTTGCATGTTCATATTATTGGAGGAGGTGGAGAAGCGGGCTTCACTAGTAGAGCACCAGAACTAATGCTTACACAACTTACTACAAATGGTATTACGACTTGTGTAGGTCTACTAGGAACTGATGGTACAACACGAAATATGGGTAATCTTATTGCCAAAGCACGAAGTTTAGAAATTGAAGGATTAAATACTTATGTTTGGACTGGTTCCTACAATGTACCCACAAGAACAATTACTGATAGTGCTAGGGGTGATATTATACTTGTGGATAAAATAATAGGCATAGGTGAAATTGCAATTTCAGATCACAGATCAAGTCATCCTTCTAATGAAGATTTAATTCATTTGGCTACAGAGGCACGTCTAGGCGGCATGCTATCTGGTAAATGTGGAATACTTCATGTTCATGTTGGTGACGGTAAAAATGGAATAAATCCGTTATTTTATATTAGAAAAAATTCAGAAATTCCTTTTAGTAATATCTTACCTACCCACATAAATAGAAATGGTTTACTTTTCAACCAGGCAATCGAGTATGCAGTTGATGGTGGTTTTGTGGATATTACTACAAGTATAAGACCCGAAGGAGATGATGATGTTGTCGACCCCGTAGTTGCATTTCAAGAATTATTAAAACATAATATTTCCCCATATCAAATTACAATGAGTTCAGATTCTGGTGGTAGTTCTCCTATATTTGATAATAGTGGAAACCTAATAAAATTTGGTATTGGGTCACCAAGTTCAAATATTGAAATTCTGCAAAACATTATTAATGCTGGAATACCTGTTGAGATAGCTCTTATACCATTTACTTCTTCCCCTGCTAAATTGCTTAAGTTAAATGGGAAAGGAGTCCTAAGTGAGGGTTCGAGTTCCGATATAATTCTTTTAGATAAAAATTTGAAAATTCATTCTGTTATATGCAAAGGTAAACTTATGGTTTATAATTACACCCCAATTGTGTTTGGTAATTTTGAAAATCATAGTATATAATTGAAATTACAAAAAACTTTAAAATTTAATTTTTTTGTGTGTTTTTTCTAAGTTGAAAGAAGCCACATACCCCTTTAATATTTTATGAAGCACTTCTCCAATTTTTGAATAAGATTCATCATTTAAATTTGCAAGTGATATTCGAACAGCCCATTCTGGTCCATGGAATCCACCAACTCCTAATAATACTATAGATGATTCCTCAGCCAAACGGAAAAGAATATCAACAGGTTTGTATTTTTTCTGCAAGTATTCTCCAAATTCTTTACCATAATGATAATTTGCCCACTCCAACATATCAAATTGTGTATAGTAAGCCGCATCATAAGGGTTTTTTGTGAATTTAAGTCCAAGACCCTTAAATAAAAGCTTTTGACGGCGGTGACAAATATCCTGCGTTAACTGTTTATAATTATTTTTCTTATCAAGTAAAGCAAATACTGCAAAAAATGACATTTGAACTTGCTGAGGTGTTGATAACCCAGAAGTATGATTAAGCGCTACTTGGCGACTATCGGCTACAATTCTATCAATAAATCTCATATCTTCTGGGTCAGTGGACAAAGCTTCATACCGCTGTTTAAGCTCTTGTTTTTTATTAAATGATAATTCTCTTATTAATTTATCAAATACATTTTTTTCATGAATAGCAATTGTTCCAAGTCTCCAACCAGTAACACCAAAATATTTTGAGAAAGAATATACACCAATTGAATTAAAAGGCAAGTACGCTACTAGAGAATGAAAATTGTCCACAAAAGTACCGTATACATCATCAGAAATAATCATTAAATTAGGATTATGGTTATTTACAATTTCAACTAACTGGTTTATGCATTCAGGTTTCATTGCCACTGATGGTGGATTACTTGGGTTCACAAAAAACAAAGCCTTAATTGCTGGGTCTCTTAGCTTATCCAATTCTGATTTAGGATATTGCCATGTATGTTCTCCATCTATTCCAATTTCCGTAGCACTTACTGCCACAACCTTAAAATTATAACGAGGGAGAATAGGAATTTCAAGGTAAGGTGTAAAAATAGGTGTCATCAGTGCAACCTTATCCCCAATAGCTAATAATTCATTGGCTATTAGCGAGTCAAATATATAACACATAGCTGCCGTAGCACCTTCCACTGCAAATAAACTAAATTCACCCAAAAGTGGCTTATCGTAACACATTTCCTTAATAAGATAATCGTGGACAACTTTTTCGATATGAGGTAACATACGGTCCGGTGCTGGATAGTTATCTCCAATAATTCCATCTGTTAGTTCGTAAACCCAATCATCTGGCGAAAATCCTTCAACTGTTATACCATACTCGTAGATTTTCTTTAGAAGTTCTATTCCTGGGGCATCATAGTACTTATGAACATAGGCAGAAAAACGTTTTGAGATTCCTTCCTTTTCAGGCATTCCAGCTAAATCACCTTCACTCCATACTCTACGGGTTTCCAAAACAGCAAATTGCCCAAAAGTAAAAAAAGCTTCACGTGGCGCTACTGCTGTCCAGTTAGGATTACCTCTTCCTGCATCAAGCAAAGTCCGTGTACTTTTTTGGTTTTGATCTTCTGCAAGGCTAATCAGCTTATTTTTAAATTCAAAAGGACTAATTTTCCCATAAACTTTTTCTATTTCTTGCTTTTTAACATTATATGTATCCATTTTTAGAATTCACTCCTCCTAACTTCAACATTTTTACCTAACTTAAATGTTACAGATTTCATCCCTTTACTTCCTATAATTATACTATAGGTCTTTTAGTGTTCAAATCATATTTATCCCCGGTTTTTAACACATGCATTTTAACATCAAAAATTGACAATATATTATCCTGATATTGTTCTGAAACATTTGTATCACTTATATTACTTCCATCTATAATATAAACTGCTCCAGAACCTAGTACTCTAAAAACATTTTCTTTATTTACAATAATTGAAGTATCCTCATCAATTCCAATTCCTAAAACCTGTGGATTTTCTGCTACCCCAACTAATAATCTTCCTACTCTCCCCCTTTGCGCAAAATGCTGGTCTATTATAACACCATTAATTAATCCTAGACCTGGAGCCATCTTTAGCGTACATTTTCTTGGTGATTCATCATCCATTCCTTTTACTATCATGGTATCGCTCATTACTGATGCTCCAGCTGAAGTTCCTACAAATACACAACCTTCTGTATATTTCCGTTTTATGCTAGTATACAAAGGAGTCCCTCCAAGAATACTTGTTATTCTAAGCTGATCACCTCCTGTGAAAAATATTAATGAGGCTTTTTCAATTAGTTCCACATTTTCAGTTTTTAATGCATCTTCTCTATTTTCTACATCAAGAACACCCACATTCTTAATGCCCATATTATGAAAAATACCGCTGTATTCATTACCTACTTCTATTGGTTTTTCTGTTGCCACAGTGGCTATAACAAGTAGTTGACTTTCCTTGTCAATATGCTCACATACATCATTAAGTATCTTCTTGTCACCCTTCTTATCTTCTGCTCCTCCTATTATAATTAAACCCTCTTGCATTGTAATCACAAATAAACTCACCACCCTATAAAAATACTTATATTTGTTTTTAGTTTTTCACCAATAGTTTTATTTCTGAGTTAATCTCATTAACTTTGTTTTTCATTATATTTATAAGAGGTTCATATTCGTCAAAAAATATGATAACCGTGTCTTTGGGTTCTGCTAAGTCTAATGCCATTTTAAAAGCTTCAGTCTCATTTAAAACTTTTTCTAAATTTTTACTGTTAAACTTAGATTCTAAAATTCCTTTTTCTAAAAGATTTGCTACTTCACCTTTATCCCTCCCTCTTCTGTCCTTATCTTCTTTTATAAAAATATAATCAAAATTATCTCCTGCACATTTACCTACTCTCAATATGTCACTGTCTAATCTATCCCCTGGTACTCCAATAATGCCAATAATCTTATTCTTTGCTATACACTTAACCCCCTCAAGTACACGCCTATATCCTTCTATGTTGTGTCCATAGTCTAATATTATTCTCACATCATTAACAAAATATATGTTAAACCTTCCTGGATTCTGGTTTTGATTACAATAAAATGACATTAACCCCTGTCTAATAGTTTTATAATCTATACCTAGTCCTATTGCAGCGGCACAGGCTGCCATGGCATTCTCTATGTTATATTTTAATATACCTTTTATTGTTATACCTATGCTGTTTATCTCCATTAATTTTTCACAATTGGTACTTTTTTGTATCATTATATTACCCGCATCCACATATATTCCATATCCCCCGCTATTAATGTTACTTCTCATAATTTCGTTATCCTTATCATTAGAAAAAATAATAAGATTACTCTTTAGCCTGTGTAATATGCTTATACTCATCCTATCATCACCATTAATAACAACATAACCATCTTTTTTAACTGCTTCACCAACTAAAGCTTTAACTTTCGCCAAGTCTTCTATAGTTTCCACCTCATCTATACCAATGTGATCTTCTGTTATATTTGTAATAACTCCAACATCTGCAAGATCATATGCCAATCCTTCTCTTATTATTCCTCCTCTTGCAGTTTCTAGTACCGCCGCCTCTACATTTTTATTTGTAAGTACGGCTAAAGCACTTCTAGGACCTGTTGTATCCCCTTTAAATATACATTTTCCATCAATATAAATTCCGCCAGTTGTTGTCATTCCAACAGCATATCCTGCAATTGAAAGTATATGAGAAATAAGCCTTGTAGTGGTTGTTTTTCCATTTGTACCAGTGACTGCCACTAACGGAATGTGTTTTGGTGTATCTTCGAATAATTTATCAACTATATAACCCGCCACATTACGTTTTGTTCCAATATATGGATTATGATGCATCCTTATGCCAGGTGCAGCATTTATTTCTATAATTCGTCCTCCTTCATTTAAAGGTTTACTTATATCTTCACATATTAAATCTATGCCGCAAATATCTAGTCCTATAGCACTTGCCGCCCTTTTGCATATTTCTATGTTTTCCTCACATATTAATTCAGTACAATCTATTGCAAAACCACCTGTAGATAAATTTGCGTTATCTTTTAAATTAATCTTTTCTTTTTTAGGGAGAATAGTATTTAGTGAATACTTCTTTTGCTTTAAATATGCTCTAAGAGTGTCGTCTATTTTAATCTTAGTTAATTCCTTTTCGTGACCTTCCCCTCTTCTAGAATCCTCATTAATATTATTTATAAGCGTCTCTATAGAGCTTATTCCATCTCCTAAAATATATGGTGGTATTCTTTGTGCTACTGCAACGATATCACCATAAACACAACATACTCTATAGTCCCTTCCAGTTATGTACTCTTCTATTATTATATTTTCATATTTCTTAGATAAAAGTTCATATGCATTTACTACCCCCTTCTCATCTTTTATATTAGTAATAACTCCCTTACCTTGATTTCCAAACTGAGGTTTAAGTACCACTGGGTAATCAATATTCTTTGCACCTGAAATTGCATCTGCCTTATTCTTTACCTTCATTCCACTTGCTACTGGTATGCAATGAAAACTCAATAATTCCTTAGTCAGCAGTTTATCTTGGGCAATATCTACCCCTATGGCACTTGTATCATTGCCTAAAGTCGCTTGTATCATCTTTGAATATTTCCCATATCCTAATTGAAACATGCTGTTTTCACCTATTCTTAATATAGGAATACCTCTTTTTTTTGCCTCATTACAAATATTTAGCGTACTTACCCCAAGTTGTTCACTCAATAATACTTCTTTTAATTTATTCAATCTTGAATCTAAATTAAATGTTTTTTTATTAATCAATGAATTAATCATATCAACTGCTATATTTCCAGCCTCTAAGCCTGCATTTCTATATTCATATTGGTAAATAATATAGTAATTATCCCCAGCTATTTCTCTGGCCTTTCCATAACTTATTTCCACACCAATCATGTTCTGTAGTGCTATTATTATATGTTCGGATATATGAGCCAAATAAGTTCCCTCTTCAAGTCTCTTAATAAAGCCCCTTTCCTCGTCTATTCCACATCTATGCTTATTAAGCTCTGGCAACATTTTAACTAAGCTTTCATTAAACTTATAAATTTTTTTACTAGGAATCTCACTATATCCTTCTAAGTCTAAGTTAAGCCTTATACACTTCTTATGAGAGTATATATTTCTTCGCTTAAATACCTTAAAGCCAACAATTCTCATGTAGTTTCCCTCCGTTATGGGCATCTAATCAACCCAATTATGTTTAGAATAAAATTTTCAGTCATAACTTTATCCAATTTATATTTTTATCATTTATTTTTATATTTATTCATATTAGGCAATAAAAAAAGCAGTGACCTATTAGTCATTGCTTTATAGATGATGATAACAGACTTGATACAAATCTAATGTTTATACTTATTTCCTTCAGTAAAAAGATAAATGTTATTCAATTTTCCCTAATATAAAACTAATTAAGAGTATAATAAATACTAATGAAGTAATCTTTACATATAAAAAATCTTTCTCCTGAAAAAAAACTATTATTGATACTCCTACTCGAAAAACTGGTGTAAGAATAAGAATTAAAAGTCCAGTTAATATTATTGAATAGGATTTAAATAATATTAATCCCTTTAGTATTTCTAAAGGATTTGTAGGATAATAATTTCCACTATATCCACTTTTACCTGTTATTAGGAACATACTAAGTCCAATAAATATAATAACTGCACTCAATAAAACACCAAGTTTAAGAACGTTACTTATTGTTATCTCCATCTCTTCTATTTTATTAGATTTTATCATTATAACTTAACCCCCAATCCTTTTATAATCATCTGAATTGACACAAATGCAAGTACGGGAATAAAAATCATCCTTATTGTTTTACTCCTTAGGTTTTCCATTATTTTTGCTCCAATTGTGGCACCAATTAATACCCCTAATGCAACTGGAGCTGATATCTTAGGATCAATATCTCCTCTTAATAAATATACCCCTGCACTTGCAGCTGCCGTAACCCCAATCATGAAATTACTGGTGGCACTGGAAACCTTTAATGGAAGTTTCATAAATAAGTCCATAGCCATAACTTTAAACATTCCACTCCCTATTCCTAGAAGCCCTGATATTACCCCAGCTACATACATCATTCCAAAACCGCCATAAACTCCAGTAACATTATAGATAATATCTTTATTTAATACTTTATCGTGATATTCACCATTGAGTTTTAATTTGTTAGCAATTGGATGAGCTACAACACCTTCTGGTAATTCTTTACTTCTCTTTTTTAGCATTGCAAGGGCCGAATAGAGTAAAAGTATACCAAAAATAACATAAAGATATTTAGTGTCTATTAATCCACTGACAAATGCTCCTGTTATTGCACCAATAGTAGTTGCTATTTCAAGAAACATACCAATTCTCATATTTGTTATTTTATCTCTTACATATGCAACAGCGGCACCACTAGACGTGGCGATTACAGAAATTATACTTGCTCCAATTGCATACCTTATATCAATACCAAATAATAGCGTTAATGCAGGTGTTATTATTATCCCACCTCCAAGCCCAAGAATAGATCCAAAAATACCTGCTATCACTGATAAAACAAGAATTTGAAAAGCCACTAATACCATTATATCATCCCCTATTACATTTATTATTATCTTTTATCTTTAAATTTATTTTTCAAATTAATTAACTTGATTCTTTTAATGGCCTTTTTTAATTTTCACTTTTAAGTAAAGTATAACACTTTTGACCATTTTGGCAATAAGTCAATTTCACTAAACAATTTTTAGTATAATCATGAGATTATACTACGTAGATAGAATTCAGAATACTTTTCTCACTTTCAGCGTACACTCATAATGGCCAAAACAAAAGACATGCCATTTTACTCATAACATGCCTTTTGTTTTATATATGTGACTATATTTAAGAATATTATTTCATATTTTCAATTTCCTCTATTCCCTGGTATATCTCTTCTCTTGAAAAATTTCCTTTAGCAAGCTCTTCATCATTTTTTTGAAGTAAACCATTATAAAAGTTCCTTCCAATATTAACTAAATCATTGCATGGATTTTTATCAATTTCTTCAAATAAAATATTTTCTGCTTCATTATATTTTCCTTGAAGGACAAATCGTTTTAATAAAATTGGAAGTATATCTTTTCCCGTCATGGACTCTATGCTTATATTTTCAAATTCATTTTGTTGTTTATTAAAAATGATTTTTGCTACTATTTTCCCTATAGATTCAGTTAATCTTATTATATAATCATCGGTCATGTCGTATCCCTCCTTGTATAATGCTTTTTTTACAGTAAGGTATATGAAGTAAATCATGTGTTGTGTAATGACGAATTTTTTTTGAAAATTCCTAATCTCTTTTGTCCAATTATATATATTTTACCACTGTAGTCTGATCATTCCAATAAATATTTGAGCACCTTCTAAATAAAAAAAGCTTAGCTATTTATGAGAGGGGTTAAGCTGTATATAATATTACTTATAGTAAAATTTCTTACTTTGTAGTATACTTTTAATAAACCTAACCATAAACACTAATTTTCATCTATACTTTATTACTTACGGAGGAAAAAATGGGAAATTTGATTATAATCATTACTGGAATACTTCAAATTACAATGCTAGATATTGTTTTAAGTGGTGACAATATAGGGGTCATTGCCCTTGCCACAAAGGACTTACCAACAAAACTTGCTAAAAAAGCGTCCTTAATTGGCGTAATTGCTGCCATATCTCTTAGAATAATATTTACATGTTTAGTTACATATATATTAATGATTCAGTGGCTTCCTATAAAACTTGTAGGTGGTGCTATTCTTGTAGTAATAACATGGAGTTTGATTAAACCTGGTGAAGAAACACAAATATCAAAAGGTAAATCTACCCCCAAATTAAGTCGTGCTATTCTTAGTATTGTATTTGCTGATTTAACTATGAGTCTTGATAATGTACTTGCTATAGCCGGGAGCGCTCACGGCAACATATCCTTGATAGTTTTTGGACTTTTAATAAATATTCCACTTATTTTCTTTGGCAGCGTTTATGTGGCTAGAATTATGAAAAAATACCCAATTGTTATTTACATTGGCGCTGCTATTCTTGCTCATACTGCTTTTGATATGATGCTTCATGATAGATTATTGTTTGATTTATTACCAAAGCTTATAATTGAATATGTACCTTATATAGCAGCAGGATTAACATTGATATATGGCATTTTTATCTTAATTAGAGATAAAAATAAATCCTTATTGTAGAAGATTGCGCGTTTCAAGGTAAAAGGAAAAACTGTGCTATTAAAACTATGTAATTCATAATTTTAGTAGCACAGTTTCCGCCCAGTCATAAATCTAATTCTACGACTAATTAACATAAGAGAATGGTATGAACATTAATATTGTATCCATTCCACCCTATTTCATACATTTAGATCTCTCTTTTTATAAAAAATATAGGTGGAACTCAATGCTATAAATATTATTACTATAGATAATATTAAAAATCTAGGGTCAAAACCACCTCCATACATCAATGCTTTAGAATCAAAATATTTAAATGGAGTTAGAATCTTTAAAAAGGTGAGTTTGTTGTTTATTTCAACAATTACAGATAATAGATACATAATTGTAATTATAATTGTAGCATAATTCGCTGCTGAATTAGGTTTTTTCACTATAGCTGCGATGGCTGTTCCTAGGGTAAAAAATAAAATTTGCAAAATAAACATACCAATCATTAACATTATAATATCTTTATTTACCGCTTCCACAGTATTTGAATTTTTTACTATGGCGAGAGAGCTTACAAATGTTACCAGATTTAAAATAACTATATTCACTATGGATGCTGCTACTTTTTCTGTGATTATTCTATTCCTTGAAACTGGCTTTGCTAATAAAAATTCCGCTGTTTTATCCCTTTCTTCTTTAGAAATAATATTTGCACCAAGGGTTATTGAATGAATTCCAGACATTAAAAGTATATATACAAAAAGTACACCATAATAGCCGCTTACTTTTGATAAATCAAAAGTACCTAAACCAAAAAGTGCTTTAATAGAGCTTGGTAATTGCGACATAAGCTGGTTATAGGATACTCCATTATTACCTGCTGTACTAAATTTAGCCATCCCCGCTATAACTAAAAATATCATTGATATGCACCATATTATCAGTGCTTTGCTATTTGCTTTCATTTCTCTAATAAATATATTCATAAAATCCCCCCCTTTCATGCAACATGAATATCTTTTTTTGAATATATAAAATAGCTAACTGCTAAAGTTACAATAATAAATATTATTTCAATTATAATAAATTTGCTTTCATAGATTGAGTTTTTAATAATATAGGCTGAATCATAATATTTAAAAGGAGTGATATATCTTGTTTTATCTACTCCTATAACTGAACTAAACATACCAATAATAAAAAATCCGAACACAGTACTTAGTGATACTGTAAGTACTGATTTTATTTTCGGAACAATTACTGATACTATAATTCCCAGCGACAAAAACATGAGTTGTACAAAAAACAGTGTTAATGAAAGCATAAAAAATATTTTGTAATCAAAGGATGTATTTTTTATAATTTCAGCCATAATACTGGCACAAATAATATAAATAATATTACTATATATCAATGAAACCACTGCTGCTAATACTTTAGCTGTAATTATAGTAATCCTTTTTACCGGTTTTGTAAGAAGAAAATCAGCTGTTTTTTCACGAATTTCTTTTGATAAAATTGATGTTCCAAGATTCATTGCTTGAATAGCCCCGCAAAGCAATACATACAAAAGTGTCAAAGATGAATAGAATCCTAAAAATGAAGTTATGCTATCTATAGAAAGACCCATTGCTTTTGTAAATGCAGGTGGATATGCTCCAAGTAACTTTTTAAAACCTTCTGCATCTTTATTAATTGCTGGAAACATAGAAAGCATTATTACAGCTATTGCCACCAGTGATACAGACCAG
>Ga0255362_1000190_pt1 | contig 15753 bp, 14 predicted proteins | sample GFST75r2metaG_FD_186000 | JGI IMG/M metagenome (GOLD analysis project Ga0255362, IMG submission 186000)
CTTGCTATTTTTTTGAAGATTCCTAAATTAGAAGTTTAAAAATTTTTTAATTTCTTCAAGCCTAGCTTTTGCTAGGGGGATAGAATCATTCTTGCTGTCATCTAAAGTGAGACTATAGCTATTTCGTGTCCAAGTAACTACTTCATGTACTTTCTGAAGATTTACTAAATAAGACCGATGGCATCTAAAAAAACCAAAAGGTATAAGTTTATTTTCTAGATCTATTAAAGACATATTACATGGAAATTTATCTTTATTTACATGCAAATAGTTTATACCATCATAACTTTCAATATAACTTATTTCAGTAGGACTAAATAGTATTATTCTGTCATGAATTTTTGCTGGGATTTTAGTTATTTTAACTGAAGTATCACTGAATGAAGTAAATGATGTTGTATTTGGTTCTAATTCTTTAAAGCCTTGTTTATCTAAAACATAACTTTTGCAATTTAAGAGGAGAATTTCTTCATGGGAAACAGAGGTGGATAATATTGATATTCCTAAATTATTTATGTAGGCGAAAGCTTTACGCATTATTGATGAACTTTCAGCATCGTGGTAAAGTGTTGGTTCTTGCACAAGAAGCAAATCTGGACTGCTTAATAGAGCCCTTGCTATTTTTAATCTTCCTTTTTGGGAATAATCCAGAGCTTTTATTTTTTTACGTTCAATAGGTAAAAGTTCCAAGATAGATTTTATCTCTTTTGTGGAATTTCTATAATTGGATATATCTTTAAAAAAATTCAGATAATCATCTAAAGTCAATCTTTCATAAAGTCCCTCATCTTTTAAAACTGTGCTTATTTTAGGAGCGATAAGCCAATTGATATTTCCTTTAGAAGGTTTGGTTTTTTTAAGTATTAAGTTAAAGAGCATAAGAGATACATCATCAGTACATTTTATAGCAACAGTTTGTCCGGATTCCATATTTAAATTCATATTTTCAATTAGGGTAAGATTTTGTTGCTCTTTTGTTAAATTCTCTATATGTAAGATTTCCATAATATTTCCTCCTAAATAGATATTGTACATTATATCATAAATTTGGAATATAAATGTTCAGAGTAATGATTTATATTATTAGAACAAATAAAAAAAATCACTTGGGATTTTAGCTTCCAAGTGATTCTCTATCTAAAAATTAACTTTGAAGTGCTTCTTCAAAAACAGCTTTGACAATATCTTTAGTTGGAACTCCTTCATGTACCTTAACATTATTAACATAATATGTAGGAACATAATAGTAATCATAGTTTTTTGAAATTTCTGGTTCAAGTTCTTCATCAATTATTTTAATATTAATATCACTGTATTTGGGATCTTCTTTTTTCAATGCATCCATGAAAGAAAATGCCTGCTTGCAGTAAGGACACCAACTTGTTATAAACATAGTTACAGGTTTCAAATTAATCACTCCTTTATTTAATTATCTCACAACAATAACAATTATTATAAAACAGTTGTTATTAAATTAATTCTCTAGATTAATAATATAGTGAAACCTGTAAATTTTCAAGGGGTATTCTATAAAAAACAGGAATAATGTCTAAATTTCTGCAAAAATATCTTCTTTGATATTTTTATTAAATATTTTTTCATTAAGCATGGCAATTTCGAATTTATATGGAGGTTTTTTAGTTCCATCAGCATTAGCTAGATATGGAGTTTCTAAAATTTTAGGAATATCTTTCAGAATCGGATGGTTTGCTATGTAGCAAAGAGCATCAAAACCAATACTACCAAAACCTATCATTTCGTGTCTGTCTTTTCTGCTACCCATTGGATTTTTACTGTCATTAAGATGTATTACCTTTAACCTATCAAGTCCTATGATATTGTCAAAATCTTTTAGTACTCCATCAAAATCATTTACAATATTATAACCAGCATCATTAATATGGCAAGTATCCATGCAGATTGTAAGTTTTTCATTGTACTTTACTCCATCTATGATTTTAGCAAGTTCCTCAAAAGTTTTTCCACATTCAGAACCTTTACCAGCCATAGTCTCAAGAGCAATATTTACTGTTTGATCCTTTGTAATAACTTCATTAAGTCCCTTTATAATTTGTGCTATGCCAATTTCTTCACCTGCACCAACATGGGCACCGGGATGTAAAATAATTTGTTTTGCTTTTTTTAGAGCAGCAGTTCTGTTTATTTCCTCCCGTAAGAAATTTACACCGAGCTCAAAGGTTTCAAGTTTTATGCTATTTCCTAAATTTATTATATAAGGAGCATGTACTACTATTTCATCAATACCATTACTATTCATTTTGTCTATTGCCTCGTCAATTCTAAGCTCAGCAATTGGTTTTCTAGAAGTGTTTTGAGGTGCTCCTGTATATACCATGAAAGTATTAGCACCATAGGAAATAGCTTCTTCAGTAGAACCTAAAAGCATATTTTTTCCACTCATTGAAACGTGTGAACCTATTTTCAACATATTTATCACCTCTATAAATTAATTTGTCCTATTATTGTAACACTTATTCTATGAAGTGAGAATTATATATTGCATAAAAAGAGGTAGCCAAAAATGAAATAAATGTGGCATCTTTTATTTGTATAATTTCAGAAAAAGTAGTTTGAAATTAACAATTAACAATTAATAGTATAAAACTATTATTGCTAATATCTTTATAATTATGGGTAATATCGTATAAAAAGCGTCAATATCAATAATATATTGACTTTTTGATAAAAAATAGATACTATTATTAATAAATTATCAAAATAATTAATAAGAAAAAAACGGAATTTTAATATAAATTTTTTATTATATAGGTACAAAATATTTATAAGAAGGGGGAGATAATTTGGTTACTTGTGAAAATATGCTAAAGATGCCGGGTATGGAAAAAATGAAATTAGTGGCAGGAAAAGGTGGACTTGGTAGAATAATAACTTGGGTTCATGTAATTGAAATACCAGAAGTAGTTGAATGGGTAGAAGGCGGAGAACTTCTATTTATTACTGGAGTAACAATAAAGGATAATACGGAAGCACTTTTAAAGCTAGTAACAGATATAGATAAAAAAAATCTCTCGGGACTTGTTATAAATGTGGGACCTTATATAAAGGCAACACCAAGGGAAGTTATAGAACTTGCAGATGCTTTGAATTTTCCAATATTTGAAGTACCTTTTGCGGTAAGGCTCATTGAAATTACTCACATAATATGCAAAGAGATATTTTCTAGTAAAATTAAGGAAGAATCCAGGAATAGTTTTATGAATGAATTGATATTTGGTAAATCAGTTATAAAGGATGATACTATAAAAAGAGCCGTTAAATATGGATACAATATAAAAAAAAATTATTACGCAATAGTAGCCGATATTGATAATTTTAGTACGTATCTAAAAAAAAGTGGTATAGACAAAGAGAAAAAAATAGTTGAGGTTAAAGAGCATATATTGCAGGTAATTGATAATGTGATAAAAAGATATAACAAAAAATATATGTATATGATAAAAAGCGACTCCTTCTATTTGATGATTGCAGTGGATAAGAATCTATCCAAAAGAAATTTTATAGAGGAAATGGCAAGAAGTATTAATGAAGAAATAATAGATAATATCAATGATATTACTGTAAGTATAGGTATAGGCACTGAAGCCTCAGATTTAGAAGGATTTAAAAACGCGGTACTGGATGCTGAAAATGCAATGGAAATATCTAAAAAATTAAGTGGAATAAATAGCATAGGTGATTCAAAAAAACTTGGTGTTTATAAGATGTTTTTCCAGATTGAAAATCAAGATGAAATGATAAATTTGTATAATGGCACATTAGGTAAATTAAAGGAATATGAAAAGCTTCAAGCAAAGGAGTTATTAAATTCGCTTCAAGTATATATTGATGAAAACAGAAATATAGGAAAGGCTTCTGAAAAATTGTTTATTCATAGAAATACTATGAAATATAGGATAAATAAGATAGAAGAAATATTAGAATGTGATCTTAAAGATGATAAGGTTATGTTTCATATAATATTGTGCTTTAAAATAGGCAGCTTTCTAGGGCTCAACTAGATTTTATAAAAAGTGAAAACATAAATCCATGAATAGTTCACAAAAAAAACTATGAATATTTGTTTAGCATGGACATGGGATTTAAATTAGTAATATGATATTATAATCCTATGAAAATTAATAATTCAATAGTTATTAAATAAAATATTGATAAATATTCATTATAGAGGTGATTAAATGAGCTATTCGATTTTTCAAAGTCCTGTGAAAATAATTTATGGAAAAGATTCTATAACAGAAGTTGGAAAACAAGCTGGTAGTTATGGAAAAAAAATCATGGTTGTTACAGGAAGAAGTTCTTCAAAAAAAAACGGTTCATTGCAAAAAGTGCTTGAGAGTCTTAAAAAAAATAATTTGGAAGTTTTAGTTTTTGATAAAGTGGAATCAGATCCTAGCACAAAAACTGTAAGGAAAGGAACAGAAATAGCTAGAACAGAAGGTATAGATACTATTGTAGCATTGGGCGGAGGAAGTGCACTAGATGCAGCTAAAGGAATTAGTGCTATGTGCACAAATCCTGGGGATATTACAGACTATGAAAAAAATGAACTTAAAAATTATGGTTTACCTATAATTGCAATTCCAACAACAGCAGGTACAGGTAGTGAAATTAGTAAATTCACAGTAATTACTGATACAGAAAGAAAAATTAAAATGCTTATTGGAGGGGAAGCTATACTCCCTAAAGTTGCAATTTTAGATCCATGCCTTACCATTATGATGCCAAAGAATGTTACAGCGGCAACTGGAATGGATGCACTTACACATGCAATAGAAGCTTACATATCTAAAGCAAGTCAGCCTATGACAGATATATTTGCACTTAAAGCTATAGAACTAATAAGCGAAAATTTACCAAAAGCTGTGCTTGATGGGGAAAATATTAAAGCACGCGAAAACATGCTTATAGGACAAATGTATGCGGGATTTGCATTCAGTAATGCTTCAGTAGCATTAGTGCATGCTATGGCTAGACCTTTAGGTGCCTATTTTGATGTAGCGCACGGACTTGCAAATGCATTACTACTTTCAAAGGTTATGGAGTTTAACAGACCGGCTTGCCAAGAAAGATTGTTTCAAGTTGCAATAGCCATGGGAGAAAGGGTTGAAGGATTATCAACAAGGGAAGGAAGTCTTGTTGCGGTAAAAGCTATAAATAATTTATTTTTGGAAACGGGACTTCCAAAATCATTAAAGGAAGTTGGAGTTTTAAAGGAGAGTATCAGGGATTTAGCAAAAGATGCAATTGCCAGTGGTAGTGTGCTTTTAAATCCTAGAAAACCAAGTTTAGAAGAAATCATAGATATTTATGAAAAAATATATTAATTTTAGAATTTAGGAGGAAGAAATATGTCAGTTTTAGAGAGTACAATCACAGCAGAACAAGTAAAGGAACTAGATAAAAAATATAATCTTCATTCTTGGAGTGCTCAGGGAAGTTTAAACCCTCAGGTAATTGAAAAAGCAGAAGGAATTTATTTTTGGGATAGTGAGGGAAAAAAATATTTTGATATGTCCTCTCAGCTCGTAAATCTAAATGTTGGACATGGAAATAAAAAAATAATTGAAGCTATTAAACTTCAAGCAGATAAGATGGCTTTTATGGGACCTGGTTACGCAGTGGATGTAAGATCTAAACTTGCACAAAAGGTAATAGAGAAGGCACCAGATAATATGGGAAAAGTATTTTTTACACTAGGTGGAGCAGACTCAAATGAAAACGCAATTAAAATAGCTAAAATGTTTACAGGAAGAAATAAAATATTTTCTAGATATAGATCTTACCATGGTGCAAGTTATGGAGCTGCAAATCTAACGGGAGAGCCTAGAAGGTATACTTGTGAACCTGGAATACCTGGTTTTGTAAAATTTTTTGATCCATATATTTATAGAGCCGGTATTGAATTTAAAAGCGAAGAGGATGCATCAAAATATTATGTGGATAAATTAAGAGAGCAGTTAATATACGAAGGAGAAGAAAGTGTGGCAGCTGTGTTTCTTGAAACTGTAACTGGAAGTAATGGAGTAATAATACCGCCAAAAGGGTATCTTAAAGGTGTAAGAGGCGTATGTGATGAGTTTGGAATACTAATGGTGTGTGACGAGGTCATGACTGGATGGGGAAGAACAGGAGAATGGTTTGCTTGCAACAACTGGGATGTTAAACCGGATCTTATTACTTTTGCAAAAGGGATAACTTGTGGTTATGTACCACTTGGAGGAGTAATAGTAGATAAAAAAATATCAGAATATTTTGACGATAACACTTTGATGTGTGGATTAACATACAATGCTCATCCTCTTAGTTGTGCTGCTGGAATTGCCACTTTAGAGGTTTATGAGGAAGAAAAACTGATTGATAATAGTAGAAATATGGGTAAAATACTTGGAGAGCTTTTAGAAAGTATTAAAGATAAACACCCGTCAGTTGGAGATGTAAGATATATTGGATTGTTTTCAGCGGTGGAACTTGTTAAGGATAAAGGAACACGACAGGCTCTAGTGCCATATGGTAAAGATCCAGAAAAAATTATGCCTAGAATTATTGGAATGTTAAAAGAAAAAGGGTTCTCAACATTTTCACATGAAAACAACATAATGATAGCTCCACCACTGATTATTAAGGAAGGTGAGCTTAGAGAAGCAATGGGAATATTTGATAAAGTAATGTGTTTTGTAGATGAATATATAAAAAAATAACGTGAAATTTGTTTAAAGGTAAAAGAAATTTCAAAAATATAATCAAATATAAAAATGCAAAGGGATGTGTATTAAATGGAAAATATAAGTTGTAACAGAGAAAGATTGGAAGATAAGATTGTTACATTTAGTAAATTTGGGGATACAGGAAAAGGTGGAATAACAAGATTATCTTTATCACAACCAGCTCTTGATGCAAGAGCAGAATTCTCAAAGAGAATGAAAGCAGCAGGCGGAGAGATATTGACAGATGATATGGGAAATATGTATGCCACATTTGTGGGATCTGAAAATCTTCCTCGCATTGCAATGGGATCACATTGTGATTCAGTAGTACAAGGTGGAAACTATGATGGAATTTTAGGTGTAATGACTGCAATGGAAGTAGCTGAAACTATAGCTACGGAGAAAATTCAGCACCGTCACCCAATTACAGTTATTATTTGGACCAATGAAGAGGGAGCACGTTTTGATCCTGCAATGATGTCTTCAGGTGTTATTACTGGTAAATTTGATAAGGCAAAGATGTTAGCGTCAAAAGACAACGAAGGAATAACCTTTGGTGAAGCACTAGATGCAAGTGGATATAAGGGTGAAGAAAAGAATCGAATGAATGCTAAGGAATATATGGCTTTTGTAGAACTTCATATTGAGCAGGGACCTGTGCTTGAAAATGCAAAAATGGATATCGGTGTTGTAGAAGGTGTTGTTGGGATGGTGAATTATGAATTTGAATTTATAGGTCAGGCAGGTCATGCTGGAACCGTTCCACAGAAAATGAGAAAAGATGCTCTTTTTGCAGCTTCTGAGGCTATTCAGTATTTGCACAGAGAACTTGATAAACTTGATGAAAAATTAGTTTATACTACGGGTAGAATTATTTGTTCTCCAAATGTCCATACAATTATACCGGATGATGTGAAGTTTACATTGGATGCAAGGCATCAGGATCCAGCTGTGGTGCAGCAAGTGGTTGAAGTTATTAAAAAAATTCCTTCTGAACTAGCCAAATGCAAAGTTAGCTACAATGAATTATGGTCACGTAAAACAGTAAGTTATAATAAAGAATTTGTGAATTTAGTTGAAAAAAATGCAAAGCGTTATGGATACTCCAACATGAGAATGTATAGTGGGCCTGGGCATGATGCTCAATTTGTAGCTGATATGATCCCTACAACCATGATATTTGTTCCAAGTATTGGTGGAAACAGTCATTGTGAAATAGAAAAAACTACTCTTGATGATTGCCTAAAAGGTTCTAATGTATTGCTTCAAACTATTTTAGATATTGATAAAAAGTAGAGGAATATATTTATTTTCAATGATTCATCAATAGATTTATAAAATTAGAGTGGTTAAAATAATATAAAATTAGGAGTGATAAAAATGAAAGAAGAGATGTATGAATTAAATGAAGACATGAGTTCAAGTAGTCTTTACAATGATGACTTAGCGCCGACAAAGTTAAAAGATAGAACTTGGAATACCTACAACTATACAGCTCTTTGGATTGGAATGGCACATTGTGTTCCTACCTACACAATGGCAGGAAGTTTAATTGCACTTGGTATGAGTTGGATTCAAGCACTACTTACAATAACTCTTGGAAATCTTATTGTTTTAATACCAATGCTTCTTAATTCTCATCCTGGAGCAAAATATGGAATCTCTTTTCCGGTTTTCGCCAGGGCATCCTTTGGAACTAAAGGTGCTAACATAGTAGCAATTTTAAGAGCTATAGTTGCTTGTGGATGGTTTGGAATAAATACATTTATAGGTGGAAGCGCTTTAAATGTCTTAGTTTCATCATTAGTTCCAGGGTTTTCGCATATTGGAGGAAGCTTTCAAATTGCAGGACTATCTCTTTCTGCTGGAATTACATTTATGATATTTTGGGCAATTGAAATGATGATTATATATAAGGGTATGGACATAGTCAAAAAATTTGAAAACTGGGCAGCACCACTAGTTATGATTTTAGCACTTATATTACTTGTATGGATGGTGGTGTCAGCAAAAGGGCTTGGACCACTATTAAGTACACCAAGTAAATTCACAAACGCAGGACAATTTATGAAGGTATTTATACCATCACTTACAGGTACAGTAGGCTTTTGGGCAACTATATCTCTTAATATACCTGACTTTACTCGATTTGCAAAAAGCCAAAAGCAACAGATGAAAGGTCAAGCAATAGGGTTACCAGTAACAATGACAGTATTCTCTGCAATGGGTATACTTATAACTTCTGCCAGTGTTATATTATATGGCAAATCAATGTGGGATCCCGTTGAAGTTATATCTAAATTTACAAATCCAGTTGCATTACTTGTTGGTTTCTTTGGAATAGTTGTTGCATCACTTTCAGTTAATATAGCAGCAAACATAGTATCACCTGCATACGATTTTTCAAACTGTTATCCAAAGCGTATAAGTTTTAAAATGGGTGGACTTATTACAGGTGTTATTGGAATATTGATGATGCCATGGAGACTTCTTGCAGATCCATCAGGATATATTTTCACATGGCTTGGAACTTATTCTGGAATACTTGGCCCAATTGCAGCAATAATAATTTGTGATTATTGGGTTTGTAGAAAAACAAAACTTAACTTAAAGGATTTGTATAGTACTACTGGAGAATATTCTTATACAAACGGATTTAACCCAAGAGCAATAATAGCACTTATTTTAGGAATAGTTGGAGCTCTTATAGGTAAGATAGTCCCAAGTTTAAGTGGAGTATCAGACTATGCATGGTTTGTAGGCTTTGGTTTATCATTTGTAATTTATCTTTTATTAAATAGAGGCAAAAGTGTTACAAGTACAAATGCATCGCCAAAGGAAGAAGTAGTTTAGGAGAGGGGCAAGTGACAAGTTGAAAAAATTAGGAATGGGGTGAAAGTTAAATGGATAAGATAATTAAAAATGGAACTATTATAACGGCTTTTGATACATTTAGTGCTGATATAGGCATTGAGGATGGAAAAATCGTTATGATAGCTAAGGACATAAAAGACGAAAAGGCTGAAATAATAGATGCTAAAGGAAAATACGTACTTCCAGGTGCCATAGATTCACATACACATTTACAAATGCCTTTTGGTGGAACAATATCTGCAGATAATTATGAAGCAGGAACTAGAGCTGCGGCTTGTGGTGGAGTTACTACAGTCTTTGATTTTGCACTTCAGCAGAAGGGGCATGGAATTGTTCAAACTGCCAAGGAAAGAGACGCACTTTGTGCACCACAGGCATGTGTTGATTATGCTTTTCACGTGGCAATAACAGATTTGAGACCAGAAATTTTGGCTGAATTTAAAGCAGCAGTAGAATTTGGAATATCTAGTTTTAAAGTATTTATGGTATATAAAAAAGAAGGACTAATGGTTAATGACGGGGTGTTATGCAAGGTACTTGAAAAAGCTAAAGAAGTTGGAGCAATTATAGCCGTACATGCTGAAAATCCAGATCTCATTGATGCAAGAACTGAGGATTTCTTAAAAGAAGGTAAAACTTCAGCTTGGTATCATTACCTTTCTAGGCCTGAATTTGTTGAAGCAGAAGCTGATATTCGTGCAATACATTGGGCTAAGTCATTAAATACACCTCTCTATATTGTCCACCTTGCAAATAAGCAAGGCATGGATGAAGTTAAAAAAGCTAGAGATGAAGGTTATGAGATTTATGCAGAAACATGTCCGCAATATTTACATTTTACAAATGAAGTATATAAAAGGGAAGATGGAAGAAATTTTGTATGTTCACCTCCAATGAAAGCACAGGAAAGCCAGGACGCATTATGGCTTGGAATTAAAAGTGGCGATATTGCAACAATTGCTACAGATCACTGTCCATTTCAGAGTTATGAGAAGGATTGGGGAAAAAATGATTTTACAAAGATTCCCAATGGTTGTATGGGAATAGAAAACATGTATCCATATATGTTAAGCGAAGCAAATAAGGGAAGAATTACATTAAATAAGGTAGTTGAGCTATGCTGCAGAAATCCTGCTAAGATATATGGCTGTGCACCTGAAAAAGGAACAATTGCAGTGGGCAGTGACGCCGATATAGTTATATATGATCCAAATAAAAAATTTACAGTTTCTAAAGATAATATGCATTCTGATGTGGATTATACAATTTGGGAAGGCTTAGAACTTAATGGTTATGTGGATATGACCTTTTCAAGGGGGAAATTAGTATTTAAAGATGGAGAATTTTGTGGTGAGCCTGGCTGGGGTAAACTACTAAAACGAAAAGCTAGAAAATAACTTTATAAATATTGGAGAAATAACCGGCTAGTATTATGTGAAATATATTAACATACTGGCTGGTTATTTTTATCCATTATTTAATTAAAGGTCAGGCACTTTCAAAACAATAACTAGTCAGTTTGATATATTTGTTTAGGAGAAATTATATGAGGAGAGCAAATTATGAATAAAAATAAAATTATGTTAAATGAAGAATCTGCTAGATGCCTTTTATGTCATGAACCACCATGTAGCAAAGCATGTCCAGCTAAAAAAGACCCCGCTAGCATAATCATGTCACTAAGGATGGATAACTACAAATGTGCAAATATAAAAGCAAAGGAAGAATTAGAGAAATATGGAGCTTGTGGAGAGTCATGTGATAATAAAATGTATTGTCAGAGAAATTGTACAAGAGGGAAAATAGATAGACCAATAAAGATAAGAATGATTCAGGAGAGTATTTATAGGGAATGAAATTATATATAACTTAGGCAATATAAAAAAGGAGGAAAATTTAAATGAATAAGGATTTGTCTATAGAGTTTTGTAGCGTTAAATGTGAAAATCCTTTTTTTCTTTCATCTTCAGTAGTTGGAAGCAATTATGATATGTGTGCAAAAGCATTGGAAATGGGATGGGCAGGAGTAGTATTTAAAACTATAGGTTTTTATATTCCCAGTGAGGTATCACCAAGGTTTGATGTAATAGGCAAAGAAAATACACCCTTCATGGGTTTTAAAAATATGGAACAAATTTCAGATCATCCACTGGAACAAAATTTGAAATGGTTAAAAAAATTAAAGGAAAATTATCCTTCAAAGGTAATAGTTGCTTCAATAATGGGTGAAAATGAGGATGAATGGACAGAACTGGCTAGACTTGTAACTAGAGCTGGAGTAGATATAATAGAATGTAATTTTTCATGTCCTCAAATGACAAGCGAGGCTATGGGGGCAGATGTTGGTCAAAATCCGGAATTGGTTAAAAAATATTGTCAGGCTACAAGAAAAGGAACTAATCTTCCTATTTTGTCAAAAATGACTCCAAACCTTGGGGATATGATAATACCAGCCATTGCATCAATTGAAGGTGGAGCAGATGCAATCGCGGCAATAAATACTGTAAAAAGTATAACAAGGGTAGATTTAGATGCACTTACACCTTTCCCTATTATAAACGGTAAATCAGCAGTTTCTGGCTATTCAGGAAAGGCTGTAAAACCCATAGCATTAAGATTTATAAATGACCTTGCACAAAATAGCAGGCTTAAAAATGTTCCCATAAGCGGAATGGGTGGCATAGAAACTTGGAGTGATGCTGTTGAATTTATACTTTTAGGGGCTTCTAATATCCAAATTACTACAGCTATAATGCAATATGGATATAGAATAATAGATGATTTAATAAGTGGACTAAGTCTTTATATGGAAGAGAACGGCTTTGAAAAATTGGATGAACTAGTTGGTATGGCTTTGAAAAATATAGTTACAGCAGATAAATTAGATAGAACTTATGTTATCTATCCAAAGTTTAATAAGGACACCTGCGTTGGCTGTGGAAGATGTTATATTTCGTGCTATGACGGAGGTCATCAGGCTATAAAATGGAATAGTGAAAACAGGGAAGTTTCGTTAATTAAAAAAAATTGTGTTGGATGTCATCTTTGTATTAATGTTTGCCCTGTAAATGCTATTTCAAGTGGAGAAAAAATTTATAAATAAAATAATAAATTATAAAAAGCAAACCCTAGACAAAAATGGTAGATTTTAATCATTTAGGGTTTGTTTTTTTATCCTATTATGATAAATTATATTTAGTATTTATGTTTTATGGTGATTGCTATGAAATGCAAAAAAGCATAGGTATACGAGAAAGGAAGATGAGTGAAATGATACTAATTAAAAATGGTAAAATACTTACCATGGCGGCTAAAAACTATGAAAATGGATGTATACTAATTGATAATGGTAAAATTATTGATATTCAGGAAAAAATAGATACACCTTTAGGGGCAACAGTTATTGATGCACAAGGATTGTTTGTTATGCCTGGAATCATTGATGCACATTGCCATTTGGGAATGTGGGAGGATTCTATTGGATTTGAAGGTGCTGATGGTAATGAAATGACTAGTCCTATAACTCCTCATCTTAGAGCAATAGATGCTATTAATCCAATGGATAGAACATTTAAAGATGCATATGAAGCTGGTGTAACAACGGTTATGACAGGACCAGGCAGTGCAAATGTTATAGGTGGACAATTTGCGGTTATTAAAACTTATGGAAAAAGAATCGATGATATGATTTTAAAGGCACCGGCAGCTATTAAAGTTGCTTTTGGTGAAAATCCAAAGAGAGTGTACAACCACAAAGGACAAACTCCACAGACAAGAATGGCAACCGCAGCACTACTAAGAGAAACATTAATAAAAGCTAAAGACTATGTAGAAAAGAAAAAAAATGGAGAAATAAACCAGGATAAAATACCAGATATTGATATAAGGCTTGAGGCGTTAATACCTGTTCTTAATAAGGAAATACCATTAAAAGCTCATGCGCATAGAGCAGATGATATTTTTACTGCATTAAGAATTGCAAGAGAATTTGATGTAAATATAACTCTTGATCATGTAACAGAAGGACATCTTATTGTAGAAGAACTTAAGAAAGAAAATGTGCCACTTATAATCGGTCCAACTTTTGGAACAAGAGGTAAAGTGGAACTTAAAGAAAAAGATTTTAAAACACCAGGGATTTTATCAAGGGCTGGTATAAAAATTGCAATTATGACAGATCATCCTGTAATACCTATACAGCATCTACCTATGTGCGCTGCCTATGCTGTTAAATACGGAATGGATGAAGAAGAAGCATTAAAAGCAATTACTATAAATGCTGCTGAGATAATTGGTGTTTCAGATAGGGTAGGAAGTATTGAAATTGGAAAAGATGGTGATATAGTTATATTTGATGGCAATCCTCTAGATATAAAGGCAAATTCATTATATGTTTTAATAAACGGAAATATCGTAAAAGAACCACTTTTATTGTAATTTTCATCAAAACTAATACTATTATCTATCGTAGCGTTATTTAAGATCGCTAATGAAAAATCTCTTTCTATGAAATGTATTAATATTTTATATAGTAGATTATAATATAGGTGTATGTTATAAATATTCGAATATGAGAGGAAGAGAAAAATGGAAAAAGATTATTTTAAGGATAGATCGCTGGAGAGTAAATTAATAAACTCAATTAATATAGGTGATACAGTATATATTTGTGAGAAGGAGAAGCAAAGGTCAGCAAGTAAAATAGAGGATTTAACAAAAGGTTATGTAGTTAGAAGGCTTACTAGACATGATCATCCCAGAGGAATTAAAGTTGAAATAAAGGGTACAAATGCTAAAACATCTATAGGCAGAGTTGTTTATTTAGTGAGAAACAATAAAATCCTTTATGGAGATAAATAAAATAATATATTACAGAATATTATAAATAAATTAATTATTTGGGGGATGGTAATTTGCTAAAGTATTTATTCGAAAAGTTTTTAGGTATATTTAGTGAGTTAATTTATTTTATGTATGAAAGAAAAAAAGAAAGTGAACTACCTCAGAAATTTCAGCTTAAATTTAGAGCAAATGGTATTTTTAAAATTGTTCAATTCACAGATCTTCACGAAAGAATGGAGAAAAATGAAAAGACAATAAATCTAATGAAAAATGTTATGGAAAAAGAAAAACCAGATTTGATATTGATAACTGGGGATTGTATTGATGGGCGTTATTGCAGATCAAGAAGCGCTACGGAAAAGGCAATCCACAATATAGCTAGTACAGTTGAGGCTACTAAAATCCCCTGGGCTGTGGTGCTTGGTAATCATGATTGCGAGCTTTGTAGCGTAAATAGGGAAGAACAGATGAAAATTTACATGTCATATAGTCATAATTTGAGTCAAAGATTTTCAACTGTAATAGGAAGGTCAGGAGATTATAATCTATTAATTAACGATTCTAAAAATCTTACTCCAGTTTTAAATATATTTATGATGGATTCAGGAGACTATTGTTATAGAGGTTATGATTATATAACTATGAGGCAGGTTCATTGGTATGAAAGATTATCCGATAATTTAGAAAAACAGTTTCATAAAAAAATACCTTCATTGATGTTTTTTCACATTCCTCTTCAACAGCAAAAGAAGGTTGGATTAAGTGGTAATTTTGATGGAAGTAGAAATGAATCGGAATGCGTACAAAGCCGTGATAGAGGATTGTTTGATTCTTTAAAAAAAGTTGGAAATGTTAATGGAGTTTTTTGTGGACATGACCATACTAATGATTATGCAGGTAAACTAGATGGAATAACACTAGGATACGGTCGTAGCACTGGGTATAATGGATATGGAGACGAAAAACTCTCAAAAGGAGCAACAGTTTATATATTAGATGAAAATAAACCAGGGAAGTTTGAAACCTATAAAAAGGAAGCTTAACGTTATTATAAGTGACGAGTGACACGCAAGTTATGGAGATTTTGCATTGGACAAAATAATAAAATAGAGGTGGGCCTCTGCAAAGGCAAACTACTTCTATTCTATTTTTTTAGGAAGGAAATCATAAAAAACTTGTTACTGGTTTATATGCATTATTGTTGTGAAATATATTTAACAACTTTAGTCACAAGGCTTCTTGGAAGAAATTTAACTAAGTATACCATGGCTTTATTTGAAGCTCCGGGGAT
>Ga0255362_1000192_pt1 | contig 15598 bp, 16 predicted proteins | sample GFST75r2metaG_FD_186000 | JGI IMG/M metagenome (GOLD analysis project Ga0255362, IMG submission 186000)
AGTAAACTTAATAAAGACTATAAAATAATTCTCTTTGATAATTGAATACAATGCGGCACTATAATTATATTTATGATATTACTAAAGGGGGAAAGAAAAAATTGATTAAATTAAATAAAAAAATTGGGAATTAAACATGAGTAAATATATTGATTTATGAGAGATGGCATAATATTTGGAGGCGATTATAATTATAATTTTACGGAAAAATAAATTCAAGATTTTAAATGCAATTTTATTTATTATATTTTTGATTGGAATACCTAATCAATATGGAACTGGAAATCATTTTGTAGCTATATTAGGTAGTATATGTATTATATTATTAGTTTCTATCCAACTTTTTCAGATAAATAAATTTAGAAGTGTTGTATTGATTTTTATTAGTATATTTTTAATAGGTCAAGCTGTTGGTTATGGACTAAGTATTGATTTTTTGAGAATATATTCGAGTATTGATAATGGGCGGGGAAGTTCTTATAGTTTAGCAAGTACAGTAATTCCTATTATATTGGCATTTATAATAGACTTTACATACAAAACATTTAATAAGAGAACTTTAAATAAATAAGTATTTAATACACAATGCTGAAATTTAGCGTCACAACTTTTAAAATTTATTGAACTGTCTGGGGTATATAAATCAAATGCTTTATATATTGGTGACACTAAATATGATATGGAATGTGCATTCAGTGCTGGTATAGATTTTGCATTAGCGTTATTGGGAGCTAAAGTCTCAATTGGAATTAATGCAAATTATATTTTTGAAAAACCTAAACAAATATTGGAGCTTATAAATTTTTGATGTATTTAATTCGTAAAAAGGGTGGTTTTCCACCTTTTTTTTATGGTTAATGTGAAGTAATGAGAAAAGGATAGATCCTATTGGCATTTGACAATAACACCATTTAAACGTATTATTAGCTTATTCAACATAAGCATGGAGGGGAAAAATGCCAAGACCAATAAAGTGTAGAAGAATAGAAAACTTGCCAAGCTTCACTTATTTTGTACCAGCGGGTAGAAGAACATGTGAAACAGAAGAAATACTAATAAAAGTTGAAGAGTTTGAAGCTATGAGGCTTAAAGATATAGAGGACCTTAACCAAGAACAATGTGCTGAAAGAATGCAAGTTTCAAGGCAAACTTTTCAGAATATTATAGATAGTGCAAGAAAGAAAATTGCTATGGCTTTAACATACGGTAAAGCTATAAATATAAGTGGTGGAAATTATTCAAGAAACATATGCAAATTCAAATGTAGTTCTTGCGGGAATATTTATGAAATAAAATATGAAGAGGATAGAAACGTTTGTCCATCATGTGGTAGTAAAGAAGTAGTATGCAACAAAATTAATAATTTTTGTCACAAGAAATGTAATAAGCAGATTTTTGATGATAAATAGAGTCTATAAGAAAAAATAAGTTTAAAAGAGGTTGTCTCAAAATAGCAAAATAGCAAAATTAAGAATTGAAAATTAATAATTAATAATATTTTTCTTCCACTCTTAATTCCCAATTTAAGAAATTGCTAGGCAATTTAAAATTGGGTTTATTCCATTTCTCATCATTCCCATAAAATCTGTATTTAATCCTATTGGATAGGATCTATAAAAATATATAATGAATTACTGATATACTTAAAAATAAAAATTTAGGAGGGTTAATATGTTTTCGATTTTTGACAAGAATAATTTTAATACAATAAGTGTTCATGATTTGGATGGTAAACTAGGAACGATTAATTTAATAGATGTTAGAGAAGGGTATGAATATGAAGGTGGACATGTACCAACAGCAAAAAATATAGCAATGGGTACGATTTTAGCCGATCCAGAAAAATACATTGATAAATCAAATGAATACCATATAATTTGCCAATCTGGTTCAAGAAGTGAAAGGACTTGTGTGCAATTATCAGATGAAGGATACAAAGTTGTTAATATTTCAGGAGGAACAGGGTCTTTTCTTTTGCCACTAGAAAGATAACTTGAAAGTAGAGGTATAAATAGGATAGCTCTTAATATTACTGGATACATGTTTAATTTTGTAATTGGCATTTGACAATAATGATAAATGGTAGTAGTATAAATTCGTTAAAGCTAATATAAATACAGGAGATGATTTTATGGCAGAGTGTGATTCATGTCCGTCAAATGATGGATGTTCTAAGGATAAAAAAAGTTGTATGATTGAAAATAATCCTTTAAATAATGTAAAAAAGATAATTGCTGTTATGAGTGGCAAAGGAGGAGTTGGAAAATCTTCAATTTCTGTTCTTATAGCAAAACAATTAAAACAATTAGGATATAGCGTAGGCGTTTTAGATGCAGATATAACAGGTCCTAGTATTCCAAGACTTCTTGATTTAAAAGATAAAAAAGCTTATGGCAATAACGATATGATTTTACCAGTTGAAACAAGTGATGGTATGAAGGTGATGTCACTAAATTTCGTAACAGAAAATGAAGAGGATCCTGTTATTTGTAGAGGACCTATAATTTCTAATATGGTAAAACAGTTTTGGACAGGGGTATTATGGGGAGATCTTGATTTTCTAGTGATTGATATGCCACCTGGAACAGGTGATGTTGCACTAACAGTTTTGCAGACTATTCCAATAGACGGCATAGTTATGGTATCAGTTCCTCAAGATTTTGTTTCTATGATAGTTTCTAAAGCTGTAAACATGGCGAAAAAGTTGAATATTAATGTTATAGGGGTTATAGAAAATATGAGTTACATAGCTTGCCCAGATTGTGGCAAAAAAATAAAGCTTTTTAGTGGGGACAACACCGATAAGTTTCTAAAAGAAATGGATTTGAAACTTCTTGGAGAACTTCCTATGCTAAATAGTATAAGAAATTTAGATGAATATGAATATGAGAGTAGAGATGAAAGTGTTGAATTAATTTTTAAACCTATAGCTAATAGTATAATTAAAGATCTAGAGTAGGCAAACAGGCTACTATTATAAATTGAATAATTGGCATTTGACAATAACTAATTGATAACATATAATATAAATAGCATATGACAATAATAAATGGAGGAATAATAATATGAAAATAGCAATACCTAATAATGAAAATATGGTAAATCAACATTTTGGAACCAGTAAAAGCTTTGTTATAGTAGAAATAGAAGACAAAAAAATCATTAAAACTGAAGAAGTATCTACTGTAGAGCTTGCACATGAGCATCAGGGTTTGGCAGATTTACTTTTACGTCAGGGAACAAATGTGGTTATTACTGGGGGTATAGGTAACGGTGCAATTCAAGGTTTACAGCAAAATGGGATTCAAGTAATAAAAGGAGCATCAGGTGAATACATGAAAGTTATTGAAGAATATATTGATGGAAACTTAGAAGATAAAAACGTAGTTTGCAATCATCATTGTGAGCATGATAACCATTAATAATGAAAAGAAAATTAAAATAAGTGCAACTATTAGTTCATGAAAGACTCCTTCACTATCTGAAATTAGTGAAGGAGTCGTAAAATACCTATGGTTAATTTAATGACCAAGAAAATTGTCATTTTGTTACTGTAATTAGGCAACCATTAAAGCCATTGTAATTACATGGTCATAATTTAAAACCATTTCCATCACAGCCATTACTAATTACCTTACACCTAATAAATGTTATATTATTTCCGGCTATTAACTTGGCGGAAATATCAGAACTCGCACTAGAGCAAATTATAGTTTTGGATGTTACTGGTATTGGTGTCAATTAAATACATCTGTAAAAGCATCTAGGGTTTTATAGTAAGAAGCTTTCGGAGCATATAAGGTTGAGAAGAGTAGCGGATGATCTTGTTGTCTCCAGGATAAATCATCAGAGAGTCCCCACCATGTAATGCCTGTAATATTTCCGCCTGCCTTTTTAACTTCACAGATTGATTTCATAATACTATATAAATATGATGCTTGTTCTGTTTCTGAATTTGCACCCGCATCTAGTTCTGTAATCTGAATTTCTAATCCTGCATTCACAAATGCCTGTAACGTTGACTTGTAATTGGTAGCACTTGGGAATGAACTACTGAGGTGAGATTGGCAACCTATACCACTACAATAACGAGTATCTGAGTTAATATAATTAATCATCTTTATGATATCAGAAGATTCCATATATTCATTATAGTCATTGTAGAATAGACTTACTTTGTTTGTAAGACCAAAAGAACTTTTTGCCTCGTAAGCATAACGGAATGCATTCTTTACAAATTGAGGAGAATCTGTAACATTTCCATAAATATGAACCCATCCTGAGGTGGATGGAGAATGTAAGTATTCATTTACAACATCCCATGCATAGACAACACTGCCGTACTTGCTAGAAAAAACATGATTCATAATTGTTTTTATATAGAATTCCATACGTGCATCCATAACAGTTGAACTTACGTAACTTCCGCTGGAGCTGTAGCTTGTATTAAATAACCAGGATGGAGTCTGCGATTGCCATACTAAAGTGTGCCCACGTACGCCTAAACCGTTATTGTAACAAATTTGCAATACTTTATCAATTGTAGCAAAATTAATCGCTGGTACTGTACTCTCTGTATAATTACTTGGAATATAGTATCCTAATGCTTTTGCTTGTGAAACCGTAAGTAAAGTCGGGGATGAACCAAGTAATGCATCCGGCTTCATTTCGTTTTCAAGAGTAATGCTGTTATATCTTTGTTTAATCACACTTAAAGTAGCTGAGTTTTGTAACTGAGATAATGATATACATGTACCAACCCTTCCCAATTTAGATCCATACGTATTTAACAAAGTCTGGTCAGAGGTTGCTGCCTTAACCTGCATAGTTCCAAAGGATGAAATGAAAATTGTGATTATTAACATTGCCATTAGTAGATGTTTCAGTGATTTCTTCATAAAACAATACCCCCTATTAATATTTATATAGTTAACAAAATGTCTATTCTTCGAAATAAGTTGTTACAAGTTGCATGTGTTCAGCACACTACTAAAAGTCCGATAACCCCCTTTCTTTGCTCCTCATCCGTCAACAAATTCGTCCTATTTCGTAAATATTTTATTTTGTTAAAATCAAAACAATGTTATACTCTTATTTTTATTTACTAAATTGCCAATAATCAATATTAAATAGATTCTTAGTACTATTCCCAGTAAACTTGAAGTAAACATTGTGGACACCACTAACAGTATTCACGTTACACTGCATTTGCTTCCAAGTTTGTTCTCCACCTGTAGAATTTACATTAAGAGTACCGATAAGCTGTCCATCCACACTATCTAAATGTATTTCCATGTTTCCTCCAACAGTTGATGATATATTAGCTTCAAAGGTTTTAGCTCCACTTCCAAAGTCAGCTTTTGATACTGCAAGCCAATCTCCATTGTTTATATTTGTAGCAGCCAGATTAATACTACTTACCATATTTCCTGGTGACTGACACCAGGAAGTTCCAATGCCACCATTCCAACCAATTGTCTCACCTTCGGTTCTATGATATGGATTTAAATTAGCAACTTGTGATACACCTTGCATATCCTCAGTTACATTATTTATAGTACTTCCTGAGTATGTGAGTTTATTAATATGAGGAGAACGATATCCCTTTACAATTCCCATAGCTTTTCCTAGAGTCTGAGCATGATATACAACATACCATTGATTATTAAACTCAAAAACAGCATGGTGGTTGTTTCCACCAACACCAAAATATGTTGATGGATTCTTAAGAAAAGTACCAACATAAGTAAACGGTCCCATAGGATTACTACTTGTCATATAAGCTATTTCACCTTTAGGTGGACTTCCTGTAGGATGAGTACCAGAAAAGTTAGAGCAATATGAATAATAATATTGTCCATTATATTTGTGTATACCTGAATCTTCAAACATAAATGGAGAATCAATTGTACTTGCACTTCCTGTAGTGTTTATCATATCACTACTTAATTTTATAACTCTAGCTGTTTTAGGATTTGCAATTTGACCTTGTGTAGAACTACTGCCACCCGGTATTCCTCCACCAAAATATAAGTAGCCTGTACCATCATCATCTATCAATACTGCCGGATCGAAAAGCCATGTAACTCCACTAACTCCAGGAGTACTACTTGTAATAATAGGTTTTCCAAGAGGATCCGCCCATGGACCAATTGGACTATCTGCTGTTAACACACCAATACTCCCTGCATTGTTTGCAAAATAAAGAAAAAATTTATCTTTACCGTTTATAACTTTATGAGTAACAGCAGGAGCCCAGGAATTAGTGGCCCATTTTGCTGCACCATTTGAACCAGCTACTTGAATTTCACCATGATCTGTCCAATTAACCATATCGCTAGATGATATAACAGAAATTGTCTTTATATTGATATAATCGTTGTCAATTATATTTCCACTGCTGTCATATTCAAAAGCATCACTTGACATATAAACATATACTCTACCGTTATAAACCATGGCATATGGATCTGCTCCGAACTTATGAGTAATAAGAGGATTTGAGTATCCTGGAATCTTGGCAAGAGCACTCGTAATAGTAGTTGAAGTAGCTTGTCCAGTAAGTAGAATGTCACTAGTGGAAAGATTCATTAAATCTGAGTCTGAATTCAAAACTTTCTTAGATGAATCTAATTTACTTTTAACTGAACTATTGGTAATATTTTTTTTTATTATACTTGCCTTAGCTGTATACGTATTCACTGAGATTCCAAATAACACTGAAAAAGCTAATAAAAAAACTTTTGATTTTTTAAACATTTGTATAAATCGCCTCCCTTTATTAAAATTGCAACTTATTGGTTATATTATATGTTAACAATTGTATATTATCATATAAATGGAATTTTTGCAAATTATTAATTATTTAATAGTAGAAGCATTCGTAAAATTAATGGGAGGAATAATTATGAAAATTAAAATCGTAAGGAATGTGACTCTAGGGATAGACTGTTTAGTTGTAGCACTTACATTATCATCAAATTTTAAAAATAATAATTCAAGTAATAAACCTAGTCACATATAGTCATACTGAGAAACCTCCATATTGTTATCAAAAATAATAAAAAGCAACGATTTTATAATTATAGGGTTACAATTATATTGAAAAGCTCTTTTTATATATTAGATTGTAAAAGGAGGAATATTATGGTGAAGTTAAAGGATATGGTAAAAAAAGCAAAGGGCGGTAATGAAGAATCTATGATAGAGATTATCGAAAAGTTTAGACCTTTAATAAGGAAATACAGTAGAAAATTAAACTATGATGATGCAGAAGCTGATATTATAATATTTCTAATAGAAACTATAAAAAAGATACCTATATTTAATAATAGTAATTTAAACAAAGATGAATGTATAGTTGGATACATTAACACTTCAATAAAAAATAGGTATATAAGTCTTTCTAAGAAATATATAAGTATAGCCAGTCAAGAAACTGAATTAAATGTTAACATTCTTTTATGTTGTACATTACAAGATGAACAAAAATCAATAGATAATCATATATTTGTAACTTTTTTATTGGACAAGCTACCACATTATCAAAAACAAATCATCGAAAATATTTTTATAGATAATATACCAGTAACTGATTTAAGTAAACGTTTGCACATATCTAGACAATCTGTGAACAGAGCTAAAAATAGAGCTTTATCTAACTTGAAAAAATATGCTGGTGAATAGTGGGGTGAAAGAAAATGGACACTAATCTACTAAAATTAGCTGCATCTCAAGGAGTATGGGCTACACTTGCCGTAATATTAATATTTTATATTTTAAAAAATCAAGAAAAACGAGATTTGAAACAAGAAGTAAGGGAAAAGAACTATCAAAAAATAATTTTAAAATTAACCAAACAATTTGAAGTAATAGAAGATATAGAGCGAAATATTAGTGAAATTAAGGAAACTATAGATAATCAGAATTTTAAATAATATAAAAGAAAGAGTGCTTTTTATATGTCAGGGTTACAATTTTTAATTTTTTTTCTTCTTTATAGATGTAACAATCATAATTAGATGATTAAAAAATCTTACACTATTATACGAAGGGGAGTGACGTGATATTTTTTTTAACAGAAATTATATAAAGGGGTGGGGATTATGAGTACAGGAAATTATAATTACGCAGATGCTTTTGCTAAGTCAATATTGTTTTATGAAGCTAATTGGTGTGGAAAAGATGCTGGAAACAATAGGTTACCATGGCGGGGAGCATGTCATGTAAATGATGGTGCAGATGTTGGAATTGATCTTACAGGAGGTTTTCATGATGCAGGAGATCATGTTAAATTTGGACTACCTCAAGCTTATTCAGCATCTACTCTTGGCTGGGCTTATTATGAATTTAAAGATACATTTGTTAAAAAAGGACAAGATAAATATATGCTAAATGTACTAAAGCATTTCACTGATTATTTTCTAAAATGTTATGCTAATACGACTACATGCTACTATCAGTGTGGAGATGGGAACACAGACCATGGATATTGGGGACCACCAGAGCTTCAAACAACATCGCGTCCAACATTGTATGTGGCAAATACAGGAGCACCAGCTTCTGATGTGTGTGGTGATATATCGGCTGCACTTTCACTTATGTATCTTAATTATAAGGATGTAGATTTAAATTATGCAAACCAATGCATTGTGGCAGCAAAGAATCTTTATAATTATGCTAAAAACTATAAAGGACTTAGTCAAAGTGGCGGATTTTACACATCTTCAGGTTACTGGGATGAACTAGCATGGGCGGCTATATGGCTTTATGTTGTTACCAATAATAATAGTTACATGGATGATATCAATTCTTTTATGTCCTCAAAGGGCATAAATCAATATTATCAATATCACTGGACACATTGTTGGGATGATGTACTTGGTGGTGTATTTTTAAAGCTTGCCCAGATTTCAGCCAATGATATTTATAAAACAATAATAGAAGAAAATCTTAATTTTTGGATAAACAGTGTTACTACAACACCAGGAGGACTAAAGTACATTAATTCTTGGGGAACACTAAGATATACTGCAGCCGAGTGCATGATAGCTGAGGTATACTATAAAACTTCAAATAATCCTAAGTACTTAAATTTTGCTAAAGGACAAATTGATTATATGCTTGGTAGCAATCCTATGAATATGTCCTATGAAGTTGGTTTTGGAGATAAATATCCTATGTTCCCACACCATAGGGCCGCTAGTGGATGGTCTCAGATTGAAACAGATGGCCAACCCGAAAAACATATATTATACGGAGGGCTTGTTGGTGGACCAGATCAAAGCGACAATTATAAGGACAATATAGAAGACTACCAGCATTCTGAGGTAGCCATTGACTATAATTCTGGCTTTGTTGGAGCTTTAGCTGGTATGACTGAATATTATGGTCAAAATCAGTTACCAGAAAACATATCAGAATTAATATGAATATGATTTAGAACTTAAAGTTCTTTTATCATAAAAAAATGAAAGGAAGTATTATTATGAAAAAATCAGTTACTAACTCGGTTACAGGTGTTTATCAAGGGAGATTCAATGAACTTTACAGCAAATTGCATGATGCAACAAATGGTTACTTTAGTTCAAAAGGGATACCTTACCATTCTGCTGAGACACTTATGTGTGAGGCTCCAGATTATGGGCATGAAACAACTAGTGAAGCATTGAGCTATTATCTATGGCTTGAAGCTATGCATGGTAGATTTACTGGTGACTTTTCAACTATTGGAGCAGTATGGAATACAATGGAGCAATACATGATTCCAACTGACGCAGATCAACCAACCAATGCAGGGTATAACCCAAGTAAACCAGCTACTTACGCTGGAGAATATGAATTGCCAGATGACTATCCAAGTCAGCTTATGACTTCTGTTCCAGTTGGAACAGATCCAATTAGTCAGGATCTTAATACTGCATACAATACGAGTAATTTATATGGAATGCATTGGCTCTTAGATGTGGACAATTGGTATGGGTTTGGAAGTAGGGGCGATGGCACAACTTCACCATCCTACATTAATACATTTCAAAGAGGAGAACAGGAGTCTGTGTTTGAAACTGTTCCACAACCATCTTGGGAAGCTTTTAAATGGGGAGGACCTAATGGCTATTTAGATTTGTTTACGAAAGATAGTAGCTACTCAAAGCAGTGGAGGTATACAAATGCACCTGATGCAGATGCTCGTTGTGTACAAGCTATGTATTTGGCAGATACTTGGGCAAAAGCACAAGGAAGTGATGTTTCAACTTATGTTCAAAAAGCTTCAAAGATGGGCGATTATTTAAGATATTCTTTCTTTGATAAATACTTTAAGCAAATAGGTTCACAGGATGTAAATAATGCTGGGACAGGCTATGATGCTTCACATTATTTGTTATCTTGGTATTATGCTTGGGGCGGTGGAGTTGCAGCTACTTGGGCATGGAGAATAGGTTGTAGCCATAGCCACTTTGGATATCAAAATCCTATGGCAGCATGGATACTTTCAAATAATGAAGATTTTAAACCAAAGTCACAAAATGGAGCAAATGACTGGGGCAAGAGCCTTACACGCCAAATTGAATTTTACCAATGGCTTCAATCAGATGAAGGTGCTATTGCTGGTGGAGCTACTAATTCATACAATGGAAGATATGAAAAATATCCTACTGGAACGGCTACTTTTTATGGAATGGCTTATCAAGAAAATCCAGTATATGCTGATCCTGGTAGCAATACTTGGTTTGGTTTTCAAGCTTGGTCTATGCAGCGTGTAGCTGAATATTATTATAATTCAGGTGATGTAAAGGCTAAAAATATTTTAGATAAATGGATTGTCTGGATAAAAACTCAAGTTATATTTAATAGTGATGGAACATTCCAAATACCATCAACACTGGCTTGGACAGGTCAACCAGATACATGGACTGGCACCTATACTGGAAACTCAAATTTGCATGTAGAGGTAACCGTATACAGCACAGACCTAGGACCAGCAGCTTCACTGGCAAATGCATTATCTTATTATAGTGCATCAACGAAAAAATGGACTCCAGCAAAATATGACGATGCATCAAGAGTTTTGGCACAAAAATTATTAGATAGTATGTGGACATCTTATGTTGATGAAAAAGGTCTATCTGTTGAAGAACCAAGATCAGATTATCATCGCATTTTTGATCAAGAAATCTATATTCCAAGTACTTTTTCTGGAAAAATGCCAGATGGTGATGCCATTAAGCCAGGAGTAAAATTTATTGATATAAGGAGCCAATATAAGAAAGATCCAGATTTTGAAAAAGTTCAAACAGCATATAATTCAGGTGTAGCTCCAGTATTTAATTATCACCGATTTTGGGCTCAATGCGAAATAGCTATAGCTAATGGAACTTATGGGATATTATTTGATGATTCGCCACTGCCAAGTAATCAAATAGCTGTAAGTATAACGGAACCACTGGATGGACAATCTTTTGATGATAGTACAAGCTATAGCCCAATAGTTTTGAATGCTACGGCATCAGAAACAGATGGAAGCATAACAAAAGTAGACTTTTTTGTTAATGGCACTAAGGTTGGTGAGAGTACTACTGCACCTTATAGCTTCTCATGGATACCATCTGGTTATGCCGCTAGTTCCAGTGGAATAGATAGCTTTGCCATCACTGCAAAAGCTACTGATAGTTCTGGAGTAGTAGGCACTTCAAGTGCAGTAAACATTAAGGTGAAATTGCCAATAAAACCGATTCCAGTAGGGAATTTACAGATTGCTGCATATAATAGTAATACTCAAGCTACTGTAAATACTATAAGTCCAAAGATAGAGATAACAAATAACGGAACAACTTCAATTAATTTGTCAGATGTTACCTTAAGATATTACTTTACTGATGATGGAGCTCAAAATCAAAGCTTTTGGTGTGATTGGGCAACAGCAGGTTCTAGTAGTGTTACTGGAAATTTCGTAAAACTTTCGCCAGCAGCTACTAATGCTGATTATTACTTAGAGATTGGATTCTTAACCTCTGCAGGTACTTTAGCACAAGGGGCTAGTTTTGAATTAGCTTCAAGATTTGCTAAAAATGATTGGTCAAACTTCAATCAAAGTAATGATTACTCTTTTGACTCTGTTTCATCAAGTTATTCAGTTACAAATAAAATAACTGCATATATTGGTGGCAAGTTGATTAGTGGAGTGGAACCATAAAACAAGTGACAAGTTAAAACCTTTCATAATTGTGTAACAACATATAGCTATAAGCCAAGAGAATTCTATAATAATAATGCCACCATTTCTAAAAATGGTTACCATTAAAAAAGTGATAACAAAACAATTGGATGGGGGTATATATAAATCATAGAAGAAAGATATCATTCAGGTTTACAATACGGAATAAAAGTATAAAAAAAGCAAATGGTAAGAACAAATAAGAGGCTAAAGAACTATAACAAATTAAAAATATGAGAGGATGTTTAATAATGTTAAAAATAAGACGATTCAAAATCTTTTCACTAGTTATGGTTTTCATGCTTGTAACTTCCATTAGTGGATGGAGTTCATTAGTACTTGCAGCAGTACCGGTAACAAAAGCTGCAGTAACACTTTCAACACCTGCAATGACAAGTGATTTTACACAATTAAATGATTCACAAATTGTTTCTGCAATGGGTGCAGGGTGGAACTTAGGTAATCAGCTTGAAGCCAATTCTAATGGTATACCTAGTGAAACCGCTTGGGGTAATCCTAGAGTTACAAAAGATCTGATTCAAGCAGTAAAAAAGGCTGGATTTAAGACAATCCGTATTCCTGTTTCATATTTGAGTAAAATAGGAAGTGAACCAGATTACACTATTGATCCAACGTGGTTGTCTAGGATAAAAGAAGTTGTCGATTATGTTTATAGCCAAGGTATGTATGTTGTCATCAACCTACATGGAGATGGCTATAATTCAGTTACTAATTCATGGCTTTTGTGTAATTCAAGCGATCAAACAAATATTAAAGCAAAATATAAAAAAGTTTGGCAGCAGATTGCAGGTACATTTGTAAATTACAATGAACATTTAATCTTTGAGTCAATGAATGAAGAATTTGATGGCACTTATGGCATACCTAACACCACATACTATTCAAACATAAATGATTATAATCAAATATTTGTTGATACTGTAAGACAAACTGGTGGCAACAATAGTGCAAGATGGTTACTAGTTCCTGGTTGGAATACCAACATTGATTACACTGTAGGTAATTATGGTTTTGCACTTCCTACTGATACGTACAGGTCAACCACAGTTCCGAGTTCTCAAAAAAGAATAATGATATCAGCTCATTATTACTCACCTTGGGACTTCTGTGGTGATGAATCTGGGACAATAACCCAATGGGGATCGTCAGCTACTGATAGTACAAGAAAATCGACCTGGGGTCAGGAAGACTATTTGAATTCAGAATTCAAGTCCATGTACGATAAATTTGTAACACAAGGGTATCCTGTTGTAATAGGTGAATATGGTTCAGTAGATAAAACAAGTGCTGATTCAACTAATAATACTTATCGTGCGGCATTTGCAAAATCAGTATGTAAGGCTTCCAAACAATATAGTTGTGTGCCTGTTTATTGGGATAACGGATACAACGGACAGTATGGTTTTGGATTGTTTGACAGATCTACCTATGCAGTGACTCAGCAGGGAATTATTGATGCTATAATGGGCGGGATAGGTACACCTACAATACCTACTTCAAATTCAACAATTTATCCTATAACCACTAGTTTTGATAAGAATGTTTCAACAAAGGAGGATATAACGGCAAACATGACACCAAATGGTAATACATTAAATTCCATCACAAATGGTATGAATAAATTGGTGCAAAATATTGATTATACAGTATCAGGTAATATTGTAACCATTTACAAAGACTATTTTGCGAAACAAGCAGTCGGTACAACAAGTCTTACATTTAACTTTAGTGCAGGCACAAATCCTGTTTTTACCGTAAATATAATCGATTCCTCATACCAGTCCGGAAGCCTAAAAGTACAGGAGTACAATGGTAACACCGCAGCTACATCTAACACACTTAATCCACAACTTACATTGGTGAATACAGGTGATACAGCTATTAATCTGTCAAATGTAAAAATACGTTATTACTATAATTTTGACAATGCAAATGCACAGAATTTTACCTGTGACTGGTCTACAATAGGTTCTAGCAATATTATTGGTACATTTGTAAAAATGCCTACAGCTCAAACAGGTGCAGATTATTATTTAGAAATGGGATTTGGTAGCGGTGCAGGTAGTCTTGTAGCGGGAAAAAGTATAGATATTCACATTAGAATAAACAAAACAGATTGGAGTAGTTTTGCACAGACAGGAGATTATTCATTTAATCCAACATCAATTTCTTCCGTTGATTGGAGCAAAGTTACAGCATATATATCAGGAAATTTGAAATGGGGAATTGAACCTTAATATAATGTGTTAATCTACATTTGCCGCTTATAGCCTAAATTAAATTAAATGGAATATAATGTTCCTATGGCACTAGATAACAAGTTCTTGGCATCAGATGGATTCAAGCACCACATATGATGCCAAGAACTCTGTTTATAAATATATTCTCATAAAGTGTATTTTAGTAGAACAAATCTTTTCATAAGGGATATTCAGGATGTTTGGAGTTAGCGGGTAATCATAGTAAAATGAAGTAATAGTTGCAGAATGGGATATCTTTCTTATGATGAAAGTGTATCAGCAAATAGATGGGACATGAGTATTAATTTCAAAAGAATTGATATGAAAGTAAAAATAGACAATTTAAAAGATGATATTCCTGATTTTATTTACAATAATAAGATAATGTAGGACATTTTGCAGACTTGCAAATATGGTCAATACTAAATTTAATATTTGCAGCATTATATGTATTTCATATATTCAAATATAAAGACGAGCACAATAAAATTGAAGGCAAATAATAGAAGGGAGTAGCTTAATTGCTACTTTTTTTCTATATCAACAACTGTCCTTTTGTCTGTCCTAAATAAGTAAAAATTAATGGTTCATAATATAATATTAAAAATGAAAACTTTATACAATGGCTCAACTATGCGGCTTACGGGAATAATAATATTTAAAAATAGTGTCTGATTTACCATTGTAAAGACCTGCAAAACATCTACAACCAGTTCAAATCTGAGTGACATCTCCAAAATGAAATATGTAATTTGAAGTTACTTGTGTAATTTGTTTTGGATATTATTTATAGAGTAATCTTTATATTATGTTTAGGAGCTATCTTATCTGGGTGTGATTAATATTGTATTTTATACATAACTTTTATTCCGAAACACAACTAAAAATTCTTCCACCAGTAAATGAATATTTTTAAATGCGTATATTTTATGAAAATTAGTTCATGGTTTTAAGCCAGGCCTTTGTTTCCTTCAGTCTATATGAATTTCCATTCATGTTAATTACATAAGATTTATGAGTTAATCTATCTGTAAATGCAGCCGTCATAACTGGATCACCTAAAATTTCATTCCATCTATCAAATGATAGATTCGTAGTTAAAATCGTTGATTTTACACCAGTT
>Ga0255362_1000193_pt1 | contig 15596 bp, 15 predicted proteins | sample GFST75r2metaG_FD_186000 | JGI IMG/M metagenome (GOLD analysis project Ga0255362, IMG submission 186000)
CCATGGGGATATCATTACTAGATTGCGCTGATAGCGATGGAGAAAAGTCTAGGGCAAAGATATATGATAAGATTACTACAAAAGCTAAAGATCTTGTTAAGGTATGTGAGGAGATAGAAGCAGAGTACGGTATTCCAATAATTCATAAAAGAATTTCTGTAACACCTATATCAATAGTGGCTCAAAGTAGTAGTGATACAAGTTACGTAGAGTATGCAAAAACTCTTGACGCTGCAGCAAAGGCCGTGGGAGTTAATTTTATAGGCGGATTTACGGCCTTAGTACATAAGGGATGTACTAAGGGCGACAAGATACTTATAAGTTCCATACCAGAAGCATTGGCTGTTACTGATATCGTATGTTCATCAGTAAATGTTGGTACTACAAAAGCCGGAATAAATATGAATGCTGTAAGAGATATGGGTGAAATAATAAAGAAAACTGCATATATGACAAGAGATAGAGAGAGTATTGGTTGTGCAAAGCTCGTTGTGTTTGGTAATGCGGTAGAAGATAATCCATTTATGGCAGGAGCTTTTCATGGAGTTGGAGAAGCTGAGTGCATTATAAATGTTGGGGTTAGTGGCCCAGGAGTTATAAAATCAGCTTTAGAAAACGTTAAGGGAGAAAGTTTTGATGTGGTAACAGAAACAATCAAAAAAACAGCTTTTAAAATTACAAGAGCAGGTCAACTTGTTGCAAATGAAGCATCAAAAAGACTTGGTATTCCCTTTGGAATAGTTGATTTATCACTAGCTCCAACTCCAGCAGTTGGTGACAGTGTTGCAAGAATATTAGAAGAAATGGGACTGGAAACTTGTGGATGTCATGGAACTACAGCGGCACTGGCTATGCTTAATGATGCTGTTAAAAAGGGTGGAATAATGGCATCTTCACATGTTGGTGGTTTAAGTGGTGCTTTCATTCCAGTAAGTGAAGATGAAGGAATGATAGCAGCTGTGGAATCAGGTGCTTTAAATATTGAGAAGTTGGAAGCAATGACATGTGTTTGTTCAGTAGGCCTTGACATGATTGCTGTACCGGGAGATACTCCAGCATCAACAATTTCAGGAATTATTGCTGATGAAGTAGCCATTGGTGTTGTAAATAATAAGACCACAGCAGTTAGATTAATTCCTGTATATGGTAAGGCACTAGGAGAAAGAGCAGTCTTTGGCGGTCTCTTAGGAGAAGCTCCAATAATGAAACTAAGTGAGTTTTCCAGTGAAGATTTTATAGCTAGAGGTGGGAGAGTACCAGCACCTATACATAGCTTTAAAAACTAAAAATATGTAAAAATAAAGAAAGAACGTATCCTAAAATTTTATGGGTACGTTCTTATTTTGATTTAAAAGAATATGCCTAAATAAAAAAATGAATATAAATTTCATTTTTTCATAAAATAAACTCATAATGCTTATGTTAGCATATGAGAGGAGTCTTATTATGATCAAAAATATACTTATTATTTCCTCAAATCATACTGGAAATGGGCATAAGAGTATAACTGAGGCATTGCAAGAAAAATTTAGTGACAAAGAAAATATAAAGGTTCATGTAGTTGATGGATTTTCACTTGGAGGTAAGCCACTTATAAGTATTGGTAAATCCTATGGTGTTATTACAAGAAATGCAGAGGGGTTATGGGAACTAATATGGGATATTTCATCGGTAAAGCCAGCACTAATAAATGAAATAGTAGAAATAGCAATAAAGGAGAAATTCTTAAATTTAATTAAACAAGTCAAACCGGATCTAATATTATCAGTTCACCCTAATTTTAATGGTTCCATTATAGATTTGCTAAGTAAAAATCACTATAGAATCCCGGTGGTAACATTAATTGCAGATCTTATAAGCATATCTCCACTTTGGGCTGATAGCAGGGCAGAATATATTATTAGCCCAACTGTAGAGGCTAAAGAAAAGTGTATAGAATATGGAATTCCAGAGAATAAGATAAAGGTGTTAGGTTTGCCTGTAAGAAAAAGATTTTATTACAATAATGTCACAAAATTAAGTGACAAAGAGTTAAACAAAAGAAATGGAGATGAAATGTTAAAGTGCCTTATCATGAGTGGTGGAGAAGGTGTAGGAAATATGAAAAAAATTGCACATATTCTTCTGAAAAACTTTAATTGTAACGTTAATATTGTAGCAGGTAAAAACAAAAATCTCAAAAAGAGGCTAGAACAATCATTGATGCAAAAATATGGCGATAGGGTTAAAATTTATGGATTTGTAGATAATATTCAAGAACTTATGGCAACATCAGATGTTGCATTTGCAAGAGCAAGCCCTAATGTTATGATGGAATCTGTAGTCTGCAATGTACCATTAATAATAACAGGGGCATTACCAGGTCAGGAAGAGGGCAATCCATATTTTGCAGAAAAATATAATTTGGGTGTGTGCTGCTATGATATAAAAAATATATATAACACCATTTGTGATTTGCAAAAAAACAACAAAGAGAAATTGAGAGGAATAAAATATTGGCAAAAAAAATATATTAATGAAAATAGTGCTGAACAGGTGGTTAACTTCATTGATAAACTAGAACTTTGTAATAAAAAAGAAACAATACTGAAGTTAGTACAAAATACCATATAACAAGCCGTGATAAGTGACAAGTTAAGGAAATTTTGCCTTGGGGCAAAATAATACAATTAGTTAATATAAAAGAATGTTAGTAGATTTGTAAACAAAGTCTCCTAACATTCTTTTTTAGCTATGAAGTGATATATCAATATGTTAATATAATAAAGTGAAACTAGTATTAGATGTATAATCTTTTGAAAGTATGTGATAAAATATGGATTCAAGAAAAAAGGGTATAGTTATTTCACTGATGGTGGCAATGTTTCTTGGTGCAGTGGAAGGGACAGTTATAACAACAGCAATGCCTACTATTGTTAAAAGTTTAAATGGTTTTGATATGATAAGCTTAGTTTTTTCTGTGTATCTATTAACATCAGCAATTTCAACTCCAATTTATGGGAAGATTGCTGATATGTACGGGAGAAAAAGAGCCTTGATTACAGGAATTATAATATTTTTAATTGGAAGTGCCTTATGTGGTATATCAATGAATATGTATGAGTTAATTATATTTAGAGGACTACAGGGTATTGGCGCTGGAGCAATATTTACGGTATCATACACAATAGTTGGTGATGTATTTTCAGTAGAAGAACGAGGAAAAGTTCAAGGATGGATTAGCTCTGTATGGGGAATAGCAAGCCTTTTAGGACCTTTTTTAGGAGGATTTTTAATTGACCGCCTATCTTGGCATTGGATATTTTATATAAATATTCCTTTTGGCATTTTTTCAATTATTCTTCTTCAAAAAAACTTAAATGAAAAATTTGAAAAGAAGAAAAGTTATATAGATTATGGCGGTATAATAACGTTTTCCCTAGCTATAATAATATTTTTATGCACTATTATATCTTTGAATGAAAATACTGAAATATTGTCATTTAAATTAATAGTTCCATTACTTTGTACAGTTATATTGCTCTTTTTATTTTATATTATAGAGAAGAAGGCTAAAGATCCATTGTTACCTTTTGATATATTTTCAGTTCAGACAAATGTTGTAAATCTAATAAGTTTATTGGTGTCAGCTATATTGATTGGAACTGATGTATATTTACCTGTTTATATACAAAATGTTTTAGGATTTAGTGCCACTATATCTGGAATATCCGTGGCATCAATGTCTATATCCTGGATTTTTTCTTCATTTATTTTATCAAAAACCTTGCAAAAATACGGAGAAAAATTTGCCGTTTTAATTTCAACTTTTATTATTTTTATAAGTACTTTATTTATGTATACACTGAATGTAAAATCATCTATAGCATTAGTTGTTATTTATGCATTTATTATTGGATTTGGATATGGAGGAGCACTAACTACACTTACCATAGTGATTCAAGAATCTGTAGACTATACTAAAAGAGGAGCAGCTACAGGTGCCAATGCTTTGTTAAAAACTATTGGACAAACTGTAGGTGTAGCTACGTTTGGAGTTATACTGAATCTAAATATTTCGAAATATTTAGATAAACTTGGAATTATTGGTGTAGCTGCTAGTAATCTATATAGTTCTAATAAACAAAGTAAAAATATTTCTGCTGATCAGGTTAAAGCAGCACTTAATTATGGCATACATTCATTAATTATTATATTTATAATAATAGCTGTAATATGTATTGGCATGTCGCTTATAATGACAAGTTCACTGAAGGTATCTTCAAATGATCAAAAAAAATCATATTGAGGTATAGTTTTCATTAAACCAACTTATTCACATGAGAATAAGTTGGTTTAATGAAGCTAGGAATATTAGAATGACAGGGGTGATCTACTTTGGGCTATTTTAAAGTATATGCACATAAATACTGGAAGGGATTTTCTGTAGCAGTATTTTTTGTAATACTAGAAGCATTTTGTGATTTAATGCAACCGACAATAATGTCTCAAATTGTGGACAAAGGAGTAGCAAATAAAAATTTAAATTATGTAATAAAAATGGGGATTATTATGCTTATTATTGCAGGGCTGGGAGCAATAGCTGCAACAATTCGTAACATAATCTCCAGTAATGTTTCACAAAAATTTGGAACGGAAATGAGATCTGATTTATTTAAAAAAATACAAGGATTTTCTTTTGCAAATGTAGATAAATTTGAAGGTGCTACTTTAGTAACGAGGCTTACAAATGATGTTGTGCAGGTTCAAAATTTTGTAAATGGACTTATGCGGATATTTATTAAAGCACCAATTGTAGGTGTTGGAAGTATAATAATGGCTTCAAGATTAAATTTAAAGTTATCTATGATTTTATATGCAATTGTACCAATTGTAGCCATTCTTATATATGGAAATATGAAACTTGGATACCCTTTTTTTATTAAGGTGCAGAAGGCGCTTGATAGTGTAAATGGAGTTATGAGAGAATATTTATCAGGAGTAAGAGTAGTTAAAGCTTTTAATAGGTTCCAATATGAAACAGAAAGATTTGAAGAAAGGAATACGCAGCTCACTAAAAATTCCACTACGGCTATGAAAATAGCATCTATTTTCACACCGGTTATTGGACTCTCAGTAAATATTGGGATAGTACTAGTTATTTGGATAGGTGGAATAAACGTAAACAAGGGTACAATGCATGTAGGAGAAATAATTGCATTTACTAATTATATGACACAAATATTATTTTCACTTATGATGGTCACTAATGTTTTTACAATGCTAGTAAGAGCTAGAGCATCGTCAGAACGTATTAGTGAAGTATTTTCAGAAAAAAATACTATGATAAATGGAACAAAAACCACAAATAATTCAAGAATCAAGGGAAGAATTGATTTTGAACACGTGTTTTTTTCATATAATAGTGACAAGGAACCTGTATTAAAGGATATATCATTTACTTGCCTTCAAGGAGAAACCGTTGGAATAATAGGTTCAACAGGGTCTGGAAAAAGCACTCTTGTTAATTTAATTCCTAGGTTTTATGATATTTCAAGTGGAGAAGTAAAAATTAATGGTATAAATGTTATGGAGCTAGATATAAAGTCATTACGAGAGAAGATAGCAGTAGTTCCACAAAAGGCACTTCTGTTTTCTGGAACAATAATAGACAACATGAAATGGGGAAGTGAAAAGGCAAATCTAGAAGAAATACAAGATGCTTCTAAAGTAGCGCAGGCAAATGATTTCATTGAAAAATGTCCAGAAGGATATAATACTAGAATTGGGCAGGGTGGTGTTAATTTTTCTGGAGGCCAAAAACAACGTATATCTATTGCAAGAGCGTTAGTAAAAAAAGCTGAGATTCTTATACTCGATGATGCTACCAGCGCAGTTGATACGGATACAGAAGTTAAAATAAGGGAAAGTCTAAAAAAATATGCAAGGGACTTAACTTGTATTTTAATAGCACACAGAATAACTTCAGTAATGGGAGCTGACAAAATTATAGTAATAGACAATGGAGAAATAAAAGGTATTGGAAAGCACGAAGAGCTTTTGAAAAATTGTAGTCTATATAATGATATATTCCTTTCTCAAATTGGAAAGGAGATGATGTAGATGCCAGAGAATAAATATAAAGATGCCACAAATAATGTGAATGTGCCATTTGCACATGCCAGAGGACCAAGGAGAAACATGGCACCTGTAGTAAAACCTAAAAATTTCAGAAAAACCTTAAGGCGATTATGGAGCTATTTTGGATCTGAAAGAAAAACACTATCAATAATATTTGTACTTATAATAATTGATTCTGCCATAGTACTTTTAGCACCGTATTTAATAGGACGTTCTGTGGATGCTATGACTAATAAAAATGGAAAAGTGAATTTTAATCTTTTAAGTATAATGGTAATTGTTTTACTAATATCATATTTGGCTGATGCAGCTATAAATTTGTTCCAAGGGTTTGCAATGGCGTCATCTAGTCAACGAATAGTTATGTCCATGAGAAACAAGCTGTTTTTAAAGCTTCAAAAATTGCCAGTGGCTTTTTTTGATACCAATAGTCATGGAGATATTATGAGTAGACTTTCCAATGATATAGACAATGTGAGTACTACTATATCTCAGTCTGTTATTCAGCTTATGTCAGGAATTATAACTATATTTGGTTCACTTATTATGATGATGATTTTAAGTCCAATACTTACTCTAGCTAGTTTAATTACTGTACCATTGGTATTTTTATTAACTCGAACTATCGCAAAAAGAACGGGGAAGTTATTTAAATCTCAGCAAATGGAACTTGGAAAACTTAATGGGCATATTGAAGAAACTATATCTGGAATTTATATAGTGAAAGCTTTTAACCATGAGGATAAAACAGTGGAAGAATTTGATGAAATAAACAATAGATTATGTGAAGTAGGACTGAGGGCCCAAATATTTTCTGGATTTTTGATGCCGATTATGAATGTTATAAATAATATTGGATTTGCAGCCGTCGCTGGAGTAGGAGGAATCCTTGCAGTAGAAAATATGATTACAGTAGGTATAATTGCTAGCTTTTTGAGTTATTCAAGACAATTTGTTAGACCACTTAATAATCTTGCTAGTATATTTAATACACTTCAATCTGCTGTAGCTGGTGCTGAAAGGGTATTTGAAATATTGGACGCACAAGAAGAAACAGAAGATGTAAAAAATTCTCGAATAATTAATAATCCTAAGGGGCATGTTCAATTTGTTAATGTATATTTTGGATATAGAAAAGACGTAAATATTCTTAAAAATATTAATTTTGAAGCCAAGATTGGTGAAAGTATAGCACTTGTGGGACCAACAGGTGCAGGTAAGACTACAATTGTGAATTTGCTTACAAGATTTTATGATGTTACTGGTGGAAAAATATATATTGATGGAGTAGATATACGTGAATATACAAGAGATAGCCTTAGAAAATGTTTTGGCATAGTTCTTCAGGATACCTATCTTTTTACAGGGACTATAAAAGAAAATATAAAATATGGAAAACTAGATGCAACAGATAAAGAAGTACAAAATGCAGCTAAAATGGCCAATGCGCACGAATTCATAAAAAGACTTCCTAAAGGTTATGAAACTCAACTCTCTGAAAGTGGAAGCAATCTTAGCCAAGGTCAAAGGCAACTTTTAGCTATTGCCCGGGCAATTTTAACAAATCCATCAATATTAATATTGGATGAAGCTACTAGCAGTGTGGATACTAGAACAGAACTTAGAATCCAGGAAGCGATGCTTAAATTAATGAAAGGAAGAACTAGTTTTATTATAGCACATAGGCTTAGTACTATAAGGGATGCAGATAAAATAATGGTTATAGATGGTGGAGAGATTATAGAAATGGGGAAGCATGAAGAGCTTATAAATAAAAAAGGAAAATATTATAACATGTATTTTAATCAATATAAGAATAGCCAAGAGCAGTGACAAGTGGCAAGCTAAAAGTGAAAAATTAAACTAGGAGGTCGGTTAGAATGGAAATTCAAGAACTAATAGATAAACAGAATAAAGCTAATGATGTATATGACAAATTAAGCAAGACAAATAGTATGGAAGTTGTATCAGATATAATTAACAGTTTAGATGAAGAGACAGCTAAAAATGTGTTAAAGAGCTTTGTGTATGATAAAGGAAACGTAAATTGTGATAGATAGATGAAAAAAATAGGAGCACCGTAAAATTCAGTATGAATTTTACGGTGCTCCTATTGGTTAGCGCTTTATCACTGTTAAAAGCATTTGGAATCTTTCAACGGCTTCAAGGCCATGAGGAATATCGGAAGGCATTATTATTGTTTCACCCGATTTAACAGTAAAAACATTGTCACCTATTGTAATTTCTGCACTGCCATCTAATATTTGAACCATAGCATCTCCAGAAGTTGTGTGGGTGCTGATACCTTCACCTTTATCCAGTGAAAATAATGTTATATTCGCAGAAGGTACTTGGGCAATGGTTCTACTTGTAACTTGACCTTGTTGGTAAGATATTAAGTCTTTTAAATTAAGAGCTTTAGAGAATTCTATATTTTTAATTAAACTATTCATATTTTGGCCTCCTTAGATTTATTAATCATAGTATAAGCTTATTAGTGTGAAAAATACGTAACCTATGTTACCATCTTTGACTTTTTATTTTTTTTCATATGTCTAAGTAACAAATTATGAGACAGCAACTTTGATATAGTTGAAGCCAATGAAAATTATAATTGACATTGAATAAATAATTTTATATAATGAGTATAAACTCAATGAGTTAGGAGTCAATAACATGAAAGAGTCACAAAGAGAAAAACAAAAGATAGAAACAAGAAAGCATATTCTTGATGCCGCATTGAAGCAATTAGCTAAAGACGGTTTAACGACTACACGTACATCAGATATAGCAACTGAGGCCAAGGTATCACATGGAACTGTATTTGCACATTTTCCAACACGTGAGATTCTTTTGGATGCAGTGATAGAGGACTTTGGCATACGTATTACTAAGAGGCTTCATGAACTGGTTGGTACTAATGCTAGTATGAAGGATCTCCTTAAGGCTCATATAAAAGGAATTAGGGAATATGAAAATTTTTATACTAGATTGATTTCAGAACAGCGATTACTTCCTGAAAGTGCACGGAATTCGCTTATTATGATTCAGTCAGCTATTTCATTTCACCTTATTCAGATCGCTGAGCGTGAAATGGAAGAATGTAAAATACGTAGGATGCCTATTGATTTGCTATTCAATACGTGGGTTGGATTAATTCATTACTATCTTATTAATGGCGATATGTTTGCGCCTAATGAATCGGTTTTAGAAAGATATGGTGAGCAACTAGTTGAACATTATATGAATTTGATCAAACTAAAATAAAGGAGGAGATATTATAATGAAAATTTGCATAGCTTGTGGAATGCCAATGAAAGTTAAAAAAGATTTTGCTATGGGGGATGAGAAAAAAGATTATTGTATTTACTGTGCAAGACCCGATGGTACAATGCAGTCCTATGAGGAAAAGTTGGAGTCCATGACCGGATTTATTATTAAAACCCAAGGACTAGATAGGAATGTGGCAGGCAGCGCAGCTAAAGGAATGCTGGCTAAACTTCCAGCTTGGAATAACTGATTACTCCAAGGAATGCTAACCAGTAATTAGTTTATAAAGATTTGATATTATGTAACAACAAAACAAAAGGCGGGAAGATAAATCCCCGCCTAATTGATTTTTCTGCGCCAGCAGAAAAATCCTCCTAAACTTTTAACTGTTTTTTGTAAGGTAGTCATAAGCATACTGGGCATGAAGTGCACTGGCAATTAAAAGGCAATCTTCATCCACATTAAACTTTTCATTATGGTGAGGATATTTAGCATCCTTTTTTTCATTTCTTGCACCTACTAAAGCAAATACACTAGGTATTTTTTCAGTGTACTCAGAAAAATCTTCGGAAATTAATAATTTAGTGTCTTTTAATAAGGCATCTTCTGACAGAATAGTGGTAACAGCTGACTCACCAATTTTAGACAGCTTATTGTCATTAATTACTGGTGCAACAGCAAAACTGTAGTCAAGGTTTGCTGTTGCACCATAGGATTTAGCTGTATTTTCTATTATTCGCCTCATAGCTACTGGTATTTTTTTTCTAACATCGTTATTAAAACATCTTGCAGTACCAAATAGTTCAGCATTATCAGCTATAATATTGTATTGTGTTCCAGCTTTAAATGTACCAATGCTTACAACAGCAGGTTCTAGTGGATCAATTTCTCTACTTACTATAGATTGTAAATTCAATACTATAGCAGATGCTGCTACTAGTGCATCAATGCCTTGATTGGGCTTTGCACCATGACCACCTTTACCCGTGACAGTTATTTTAAAGGTATCGGCAGAAGCCATTTTGGGACCTGCGTCTATTGAAATTTTACCACATTCAATATCACTAATAACATGTAAGCCAAAGATACTGTCAATTCCATCAAGAATGCCTTGCTCAATGATTTTTTTAGCACCCTGACCCATTTCTTCACCAGGTTGAAATATAAGTTTTACAGTTCCAGGAAGTTCATGCTGAATTTCTTTTAAAATTTTAGCAGCACCTAAAAGTGATGCCATATGTGCATCATGACCACATGCATGCATACAACCTTTATTTTGTGATTTATAACTAACTGTTGTACATTCAGTAACACTAAGTGCATCCATATCTGTACGAAGAGCAATAGTTTTTCCTTTTTTATACCCTTCTATTGTTGCCAGTATTGAAGTATTGTTGTTTCCTGACTTATATGGAATGCCCATTTTATCAAGTTCTTCTTTTATTCTCTTTGATGTCTCATATTCTTTAAAACTTAATTCAGGATGACTATGAAAATGTCGTCTTAAATCTAACATATAATCCTTATATTTTAAAGCAATACTATTAATATCCATAATCATTCTCCTATCTCAATATAATTAATTTTTTAACTTGTATATGGTTTTTAGTATGTAGAAATATCAACCCAATCAGCTTTGGTTAAGTTCAGCATTTCTAAAGGTGTAATCTTCAGAGCTGTGTTTTTAGATCCTGCAGCAGGGTATACATATTCAAAATCACGTATAGATTCATCAAGAAATACTTCAACATTATTATTTATTCCAAAAGGACATACACCACCAACAGGATGACCAGTCTTTGGTTCAACTTCCTCGAAACTAAGCATTTTCGCTTTTATTTTGAAATATTGTTTGAATTTTTTATTGTCCACTCTAGCATTGCCTCTTGTAACAATTAAAATAATCCTTTCTTTAACTTTAAAAGCAAGGGTTTTTGCAACGAACTCTGGCTGGATTCCTAACGTTTCTGCAGCAAGATCAACAGTCGCACCGCTTTGCTCAAGTTCAAAAACAGGATCTTCCATGTTTCTTTCTAAAAAAAAATTTCTTACATTTTCCACACTCAAAATATGGTCCCTCTTTTCTAAAAATTTTCTACAATGCTAACATTAAAACTAAGATTTGTCAATATTTATTTAAAATTTGTAGGTGTACATATTTATAACATAGCTTATAATGTAATATATGAGTAATAAAGGTGAGGTGTAAGTGTTGAGTAAAATAATATTAGTAACGGGTGGAGCAAGGAGTGGTAAAAGTTCCTTTGCAGAATCCTTATATAGTGGAAATAAGGAAGTAGTTTATATAGCTACATCAAAAGTATGTGATGGAGAGATGAAGGAAAGAGTAGAACTTCATAAAAAGTCAAGACCAAGTGAGTGGGTAACATATGAGGGGAATTATGATATATATAAGGCTGTTACAGATGCAGAAAATTATATTTTAGATTGTTTAACAGTAATGTCCTCTAACATAATGTTTGATATTACCGAAAATTTAGAAAAAATACCACAAAAAGTGCAAAGCCAAGTTGAAAACGCAGTGATGAAAGAAATAAAAAATTTAATAAAAAAAGTTGAGGATGTTCAAGGAAATCTTGTGATTGTTACTAATGAGGTTGGATCTTCAATAGTGCCAGAAAATCATGTGGCCAGGGTTTACAGGGACATAATAGGAAAAATAAATCAAAGGGTAGCAAGGCTTTCCTCAGAAGTATATCTAGTAACCTGTGGAATACCAATAAAGGTGAAATAATATGATAAATGGTTTGATACTCGGATTGCAATTTTTGACAAGATTGCCTGTGAATATAAACGTAGATTATGACAGAAAAAATTTAACAAAGGCTACATTCTATTTTCCTTTTATTGGTATGCTAATTGGGGCTATTGCAGCAATTATATATTATGTATTTAGTTTTATAAATAATGATATGGCGGCGCTCTGCACAGTTTTATCACTAGTTGTTACAACTGGTGGATTACATATGGATGGTCTTTCAGATACAGCGGATGGTTTCTTTTCTTCAAGACCTAAAGAAAAAATACTTGATATAATGAAGGATAGTAGAGTTGGGGCTTTTGGAGTTATAGCCATAGTTATGGACTTGTTATTTAAATATGTGGTTATTAAAAGTATGGATAAAAATATGGCAATGGTATATATTATTTTATCTAGTGGAATATCAAGAAGCATGGTGGCAATGTTTTTTTCCTTTGGAAAGTCACCAAGAAAAGGTGGCATGGGGGACATGCTTATAAATAAGGATTCAAAGAAGTATTTTATTGTTTCAGCTATAATTTTTATTTTAATTGGTGCTTTTATTGCAAAATACAATTTTTTAGTTGTAATACTCACGGTGATTATTTTTTCTTTATTATTCATGAGGTATTCTTATAAAATAATAGGTGGAGTAACTGGTGATGTATTTGGCGCAAATGCTGAATTATGTGAAATTTTAGCATTGATAGGGTTTGTGGTGGCCCAAAAATGGATATAATTTTTGTAAGACATGGCAAAACTCTTTTAAATGAAAAAAATGCATACGTTGGAATCATAGACACCGAAATATCATCTAAAGGAAAAAAAGAAATTGAAAATTTAAGCAAATTATTGCAGGGAATACAATTTGATAAGGTTTTTTCAAGTCCATTAAAGAGAACAATTCAAACTACTGAAATAATAACAGGGGATAATTATGTTATTGATTATAGACTTAAGGAAATGAATTTTGGAATATTTGAAGGTCTTTCTTATAATGAAATATGTGAAAAATATCCTGTAGAGAGTAAAAAATGGTCAGCAGACTATTTTAATTATAAAATTCCACGTGGTGAGAGCCTAAAGGAAGTGTTTAATAGAACAGAGAGTTTTCTGGAGTATATTTCTGGACTCAAGGGTAAAATACTTGTAGTAACACATGGAGGAGTAATAAGCTGTGCACTATCACTTGTATTTAATAAACAGGACTACTTTTTTAAGTTTAAGATAATTCATGGAAGGATGAATATTATAGCTATTGAAGATAATTATATGTATATAAAAGGTATAAACTGTTTTGACAAAGAAATTTTGAAGTAGACATGTGTAGGGTAACAAAATAGTGTAGGATATGATTAGCTTATTCTATTTTTGCGAAAATGCAATGACACAATATAGTTGACTTATCAACTATATTGTGATATTATAGTTTTAGAGAAGTGGTGAAAGAATATGGATATGGATAATAAAGCAAGAAAATTAATTAAGTTAAATGGACGTATATATAGGTGTACCCAAGAGTATTTAGAAAAAAAACTAGAAAAATTTAGTCTTTCCATTGGTACCTATCCATTTTTACTTACATTGAGTGAAAATGAAGGTGTATGTCAAAATAAAATAAGTAAAGAGCTTAATGTGGATAAAGCTATGGCTACAAGAAATGTTAAAAAACTTATAGAACTTGGATATATAAGGAAAGAGGAAAATAGGGAAGATACAAGAGCTTATAAACTTTATATAACAAGTAAGGGAAAAGAGATAATACCTGAAGTTATTGAAATAATAAAGGAATGGATTGATATTCTAGTCCAGGGTAGTAGTGACGAAAAAATAGAGGAATCAATAAGATTTCTCGAGAAGGTTTTAATTAATGGTAAAAGGCATAAAAAAGAATGTATTGAAAGGATGAAGAATTTTGAATGAGACAGAAAGTACCGTATTTAAAAACAGATGGATTATTTTAGTTAATGTATTACTAGCAACATTTATGTCCACATTAGATGGAAGTATTGTAAATGTAGCATTGCCAGTTATGTCACAAAAGATGCATGTTAGTATGGGAGAAATAGAATGGGTAGTTACCAGCTTTCTTATAGCGGTTGCTGCAACAATATTAATATTCGGAAGACTCGGGGATATTATAGGTAAGACCAAAGTATTCCAATTTGGAGTTGTATTGTTTACCATAGGTTCATTATTATGTGGGTTTACAGATTCTCTTCCAATACTTGTAGCGGCAAGGGTTTTACAGGCCATTGGAGCATCTGCAACTATGGCAACCAGTCAAGGAATAATAACGCATGTTTTTCCTCCCAATGAACGAGGAAGAGCTCTTGGGGTTATAGGAACTTTTGTTGCATTAGGCGCAATGGCGGGTCCACCACTTGGCGGAATGATAGTTTCAGCTGTAAGTTGGAAATATATATTTTTAATCAATGTACCAATAGGAATTATAGTATTTATAATGACCACTAAAATATTCCCTAAATCAGGGGAAGCTAAAGATGAAAAAATGGATGTAAAGGGAGCAGTATTATTTGCAATAACCATGGTAGCATTATTCGTAGCTATTGGACAAGGACAAAATGCAGGATATAATAATCCTATAATTATATCTGTGTTTATTCTTTCAATAATATCATTTATATTATTTATAATTGTTGAGAAAAAATCAGAGCTTCCACTACTTCAATTAAATATATTTAATAATAGTTTGTTTTCCATAAGTATAGGATGTGCTTTCATAGCATTTGTAGCAATAAGTGCATCAAATATTATATTACCTTTTTACTTTCAAGATGCACAAAAATTATCACCAGCAGTAACAGGAATTCTTATGATGGTATCACCAATTGTTTTAGCTGTAGTGGCTCCATTTAGTGGATATTTATCAGATAAGATTGGGTCACTAATTCTTACTTTGATTGGACTTACATTGTCTAGCCTAGGTTTATTACTAATAGCTACTTTAGATGTAAAATCGCCACTAGTCTTTCTTATGGGGTTTATTGTAATAATGACCATTGGAAATGGGATGTTCCAATCACCTAATACTTCATTAATTATGTCAACAGTCTCAAAGGATAAGCTTGGTATAGCAGGAAGTATAAATGCATTAGTAAGAAATGTGGGCATGGTTGCAGGTACCTCACTAGCAACATTGTTATTATATAATAGAATGAGCCACAAAATAGGATATAGAGTTATAGATTATGTAAATGGTAGAGCGGATGTATTTATGTATGGGATGAGATATGTATATTTGTTTGCAGGTATAATATCGGCAATAGGTGCTATAATAACTGGTATAAGATTTTATAATAGCAAAAAAATAAATAAAAATACTGAAGATGAAATTGAATTTCAAGAGGGAACTAAATAAAAAAAATGTGACAGCTAAAAATAGCATAAAAGATTACCTAAATTTGTATAAAACAAATTTAGG
>Ga0255362_1000195_pt1 | contig 15530 bp, 18 predicted proteins | sample GFST75r2metaG_FD_186000 | JGI IMG/M metagenome (GOLD analysis project Ga0255362, IMG submission 186000)
TGATCGCATTTATTTTTTACGCCTTACGTACGAAAAATGTTGTGATTGTTGACTTAGGTCTATTTAAATCCCGTAATTTTTCCGCTTCCTCTATTTTGCTTTTCTTATCAGGTATTATTACAAATGGGGGTAAGTGATATCCAAACAGTTGCAGGTGCATACAATGTTGCGTTTGGGTGGTCGATTGGATTTATAGTAATTGCAGTTATTCCCGCAATATTGCTGCCAAAGCATAAAGATGTGCCGGTGACAGTGGAGTAACTATTTTCAGTACGTTAAAATAACCTTTTCAAAAAATGAATAAGCCATCAAATTGATTATTTGATGGCTATAAAACTTACTACCCTTAATCCATATTTTATAACTAAGTTGTACCTTAGTGGAAAACAATTATTATACTTACCAATTGTCACCCATTTATCATTTCTTTTAAAGAGATATTAGGGTTATTATATCTTTTTCTGCCTATAGTTTTTTCACCATATTCTATAGCCTCATTGGGGCAATATTGAATACATGCCATACATTGCTCACAATTATTTTTCCAGTTTGGTTTACCGTTCTTTATTTCTATGTTTTTTACACCACAAACTTTTTCACAAACACCACAACCTGTACAATTATCCTTTGCCAAAAACAACTTATCCATACTATGAACACTATTCATTTTCTTATAAAATATAGGTCCCAAAATTCTATCAATTAATACTTTGCTTTTTTCATAGCCATAATTTTTCTTTTCTTTAATTATGTCAGCTATTTGTTGTACCTTTACCTTTTCTTTTTCAAATTCTTCAATATGAATTTCACTAGATTTTGCACCATACATAACAATATAGTTACCTGGCATTTTTAAAATAAAGCCTGCATTTAATATGGTATTTTTGTCTTTCATTAAGATATCAACTTGTTTTAATGCATTTCCAGGTATCCCTCCAAAGGTAGCTACAGCAAAAACATAAGTTGATTTATTTATATTAAGTTTTTTTATGAAATCTCTAACAATGGAAGGCAGTCCACTCATATATACTGGAAATACAATTCCTATACATTCAGATTGAACTTTAATTTCACTATTCTTTATTATCTTAGGAATTGAAAGTAGCTCAGTATCCCCAAGTTGTGTTGCTATATCCTTAGATACCTGCAGACTATTCCCTGTTCCCGAAAAATAAAATATTGTTTTTTTAGTTATAATCATATTTTTAAATTCTCCTTAATTATAAATTTAGTACTATATTCAAATAAAATTTTACACTTTGACAAGTATCAAACCATTAATTAAAAATAAAAAAGACTTTTCTTTCTTACTCTCTTTTAAATGTTAATAAGCTGCAAATCTCATTTAATAATTGTTGATTTACTTTGGCGACTAAAAATTTACCTCGCTTTTCTGTAAATATCAATTTTGCATTGCTTAGTTCTTTTAAGTGATGTGAAATCGTAGGCGCACCTATATTCAATTTATTAATTACACCATTTATAAAACATACACTATTGGCATCAAAACTTTTTTCATTACTCTTTACTATTTCAAAATATATTTCTAGTCTGTTTTCATTAGAAAGAGCTTTAAATACATTTGCTATCTCTTTTACATCCATAATAGCTCCTAACATTTTTATAGTTATCGAAATATCAATTTGACATTATTTTATACTATTCCTAAATATAAATCAATAGCTATTATAAAATAAAATGCGTATTCATTTGGTATTAAATCATAAAAGAACAAATTTATTTCGTTTGGATACTCATTACCAGATACAATTCACATATGAAGCTGATCATGAATTTCCATAAATAAGTCCATTACTTTTATATTTCATAACTTCTCCATCCTTTTCATAAAGTTATATAAAAAAGATTTAGGCCCTAATAATTTACCGTTGTGACGTAAGATGCGAAGATTGTTCATTGAGTTACAAACTCGACCATTATATATTGATAACTTTCAAATTATTAAATTAAATTAAAATAGAAATTTATATCTTTGTACAATCCATTTAATTCAACAAAATAAATACTAATTTTATAAAAAAGAAAGATAAGAAGTAGTGTACTAAATAATTGAAAAACCTTCTTAGTACCTTCATTTATAATGTCAATTTTACAAAAATATTTTCCAGTCTTAAACTCAAAATCTTTACTATTCTTAACATTATAAAAAAAGGAAGCGACAGCAATAACAATTAGAACCATAAAAGCAATTAATGTTATTTTTTTAGTTCTACTATCCATATTTTCTCTCCCATCCTCATAACAACATTATAGCTAGTTCTACCTACAATTCTATCTTTTCCATTTCAAAATCAGGCATTTTTCCAAAAGTTTTAATGTTCGCATAAAATAGCATCCCATAAGTTTCTTCAGTATTTTGAAGTATTCCATCATATCTAAATATTGAATAAGCACATATAGGATTTAAGTTATATTCAATCAGCTCTTTGTTTACTTCGTTTAATACGAATCATTGATTGGATATACTAGCATTTTATATTAATTCCCAGCCATTTTTTAGTAATATTTTAATATTAACTTTATTATATATAAATGCTAAAATAAGATTAAATATTAATAAGTGAACACTTATCTTATAAAATACATCTACACTTTGAAATACAATATTATTCAAACAAGAAATGCATATATCCACTAACAAAATCATAAAAAATTCTTTGTACTTTTCCCTGAAAATTAATGCAAGATAAGATATTATTAAAATGTCAAATGAAAATCCAGTATCACATATTATAATTTTATTCCCTTTTTTAAGATTCATAGCAAACTCTCCTAATATAACTAATTTAGTATCAAATTTAAGCATAAATAATCTTGGATATATTTTAATATATTGTCCTTTAATTGTGTTTTATTATCTGCAATTGTATAAACCATTGAATATGAAAATACTATACTAACAATTATGAATATACATGACAACAGTATAAAACTCTTTTTTTCATATGAAAGCCCTCCCTTTCAGTTGGCATTTTTACAATTGCTTCGTAACTATATATATCATGTTATCATTATTTCCCATATTTTGATATAACATTTTAATAAAACAAATAAGACATCAAATTGGTTATTTGATGTCTATAAAACTAAATATATATTAAGTTTTTTGCGTTTAATGGTATCTCCAACTCTCAAAGGTGAATCTTAATTATATTTAAGGACAACAACCCCTGAATAATTTTTCATATTTGTTTTATTTAGTTCCAGTTTGTCATGCTCTTTTGCTTTTAACCCTGAAACCGAAATAAATTTATCAACCGTTCCAAACAACAAATAACCCGGTAGCCCTAATGCCTTTGTTCTGTAATGCATAGGGATAACAATTGTTGGATTTAGCTGTTTCATTACTTCAGTAGCATCAAATGCATCAATGGTGGCTGACCCGCCAATAGGAAGAAGTAGTATGTCCACGTTTCCTATTTCTTCTACCTGTTTGGAATTTAAAATATGTCCTAGATCACCGCAATGACAAATATTTATTCCGTCAATTTTAAAGTTATATACTGTGTTTTTCCCTCTCTTGGACCCTGAGACTTTATCATGGAATGTTCCAACGCCGTTTATATCTATCCCATCTTTTGAAAAAATGCCTAGTTCATTTATGCATACAAAGTTAGACTTAACCGCATTTATATTATTATGATCACCGTGATTGTGACTTACAGATACTATATTAGCATCAATTTTAGGCAATTTATAACCTAACATTTTTTTAAATGGATCTGTTAGTACTTTTGTTCCATTCTCAGACGTTATCATAAAACATGATTGACCAAACCATTTAATTATCATTTAATTTCTCCTTTATTTCCCTTAATTTTGAATAACATTTAGTTTCTTATAAACCCTAAAATAGACCCACACTGCATTTATGAATAACAAAACACTTGTAATAAAAAACACATATCTTATGCCAAAGTATGCTGCTACTTGCCCACCTAAAACTGCACCTGCAAATATGCCTAAATACCCTGCTGACATGTTAAAACCAAAAACTTTGCCTGTAAGCGAATCTGGTGTGATTTTCTTGATTAAAATACTAACTGAAGGCGTTAACCCAGCCGTAGTGAGTCCTAATAAAAAGCGAAGTCCCATTAACTGCCAAGGATTTTTTACAAAGGCTTGGGGTATAAAAATGAGTCCTGCCATTATAAGTGCGACTAACATAACCTTATGTGCTCCAATTTTATCAGAAAGTCTTCCTAGTCTTGGAGCTGCAACTATATTGGCCAGCCCAGATGCTGAGAATGCTAGTCCAGCCAGCAGCGCAATATGGCTCGTATTACGGGATAATTGTGTAATATATACTGTTATGATGGGTTCTACGCTATATAATGCCACTGCTAATACAAAAAAGGTTACAAACATGGTAATAGTTAAACTTTTTTCGGGGACACTGCTCCATGTCTCCTTGAGGCTAAGTGCTTTTTTATCTTCACGAGTAAAAGATTCTTTTACAAATAAAGCTGTCGTAATAAATGAAATCAGTAGCAATGCACCTGTTATAAAAAATACAGGTTGAAAGCCAAGAGTCTCTTCTATATAACCTCCAATCATTGGTCCAATCAAAGAACCCGCAATACTTGCTGTTGAAAGTGTACCTAAAGCCTCCCCTGCATGTTCCTTATCCGTCTGAGTTGCAATAAGCGTAGTGCAGGCCGTGCTATACCCGGTAATAGCTCCTTGCACTAATCTTAATCCAATCAGTTGATATACATTTTGTGCTAATCCCATCGTACCTATTACAATAGCCATTCCAAGGCTTGCACGTAAAATCATAGGTTTTCTTCCATACTTGTCTGCCGCATAACCCCATATTGGTGAAAAAATCGCACATATTATATAGGTAACACCAAAAGCAAGTCCTGATAGTTGTGCAATTGAAGCTGTATTAGTAACTCCAAGGTGTTTTATATAAAGTGGTAATACTGGTGCAATCTGACTCATTCCCACACTTGCTACAAATATCCCAAACCAGCAGACAATTAAATTTTTTTTCCATATTTTCAAAAGTATCTTCCCCCTCGTGATCACAATTATGACTTAATTATAATCTTGAGAAGATCCTTACTCCATGGAATATTTCAATATCCATGGACATTTCTGCGGTAAAATTCTGTAGGACTAATGCCCTCAATTTTTTTAAATATTCTACTAAAGTAAAATTCATCAGTAAATCCAAGTGTTTGTGCTACTTCTTTTATCTTTTTATCATCTTCAATAATCATTTCTTTAGCTTTATCAACCTTAATTTTATTAAAAAACCCGATTATAGAATATCCTGTAGTCGCTTTAAAAACTCTGGATAAATATGATGATGACAAGTGCACTAGTTCTGATAAATCCTTCAAGATCAGTTTATTGTTTATATTACTACGCATGTATTCAATAATTTTTTCAACCTTTAAGGAAGTTGAGTAATTTGGGCTATCCCTTTTTTTACTTTTATAAATCTCTATTATCAATTGCTGAAGTAAAGTTTTCGTAAAAAATTCATAACCTGGCAATTTCAAAGTCCAATTTTCAACCAATTTTTCAAATATATTATTAAGCTGATAATAATCTTTTAAAACTTGAACAGAATCTAGTGGTAAAGTATTAGTTCCCTCTGTAATAATCCATTTATCACTATTAAATCGCACATTTACGTAACTAAAGTGTACTACAAAAAAACAAAACGGATCCTCAACATCAATATTTACAGAATATTGTACATTGGGGCGGAGGTATAACAGCACACCGTCTTTAACCTCATATCTTTTATGTGGGAATATAATATGTCCCTTACCTCCAGTAATAAAAACGAGTTCATGATACTTAAGTGTTTTATTGATTTTTTTTGAATAGTTCAATACCCCACCAGATAACCTGGTATTACAGTAATGAACATGAAAAAATAAGTCCTTTATATTCATAATTCCCTCCAAATTTTAAGACAAAACCCAAAAGTAAATACACTTGAGAATATACTTTTTATTCTTTTTTCTATTGATTTATGTAAAGTTCGACATAAAATATTTATTCAATTATACTACTATTGCGTTGTAACTTTATATAATATATTATCATTCTTTGGAATTAGGTTTTCATTAAATAAATAAGACATCAAAAAATTATTTGATGTCCATAGTACTAAATATATATTGAATTTTCACCTAAAGCTTTTTAACTCTAAACATACTATTAAGTAATGCCCAATTCTGCGGGAATGGTTTGCCTAGAACCCAATAACTTACCACTGATAATCCATATTTTGTTACTAAGTTGAACCTTAACACAATACTTCTAGAATCTTCAAACCATACAACCCTCATAATCCTATTCTCATCCATATAGTTATAAAACGGTGATTGAGAAATTACATCATATTTAATATTTTCCTGCTCTTATTACAGCGTCTTGATTCCATAGAGCCTGTGCAAATTGTCCACCCTGAACAAATGAAAGTTTCAAGTCATATCCGTAGTATGGTACTCACATCATTATTTTATAACTTGGAATTACTGCGACTGCATAATTTCTCTTGTTTGTTCAATTATATATCCTCCACTAAATTTAAAAATTGTGCACCAATTGCATTAATAAATATTTTAAGTATAAACGCCTTGTTTACTTTTTGTCGTTTTTTGTTATCATAGGTTATGGTATATCTCTTTATATTCTTAACTTTATTTTGTCATGAGGATAGTCTAAATGAATTCAACATAACATTAGAATAATTATATTGTATCAAATTAAATATATCTTTTATATTTGAAATACTGCCATAACTTAAACGCATTTACATTACTCAAAGCAGACCATTTCTACTCTTGATATTGCACAATAATTGAAAAGTATGTACTACTTTTTTTTAAGTAAATCATAAATTTTTTGAACATATATCATAATCATAACTAAAGCTGCTGTAATAACCCCTAGACTAAAACTTTGCCAATCTATTCTCATTAAGAATCCTCCAGTCCATATTTTTTTACTGTTGTAATGCAATATTCGAAATTTGCGGATTATTGCTTCATTTAGTTAGAACCCCCTCCATTGATGTAGTGTTTATTACTATTTTGAATGATAACTTTATATATCATGTTATCATTATTTTCCATATTTTGAAATAAATTTTTAATAAAAATAATCAATACCCAATTCTGCTGTAATTATTTTAATATTGAATTACAAAAATTTCTATAATATGAAAATTATACTTGACTTGAAAGGAAAATAATATTATGATTATTATAGACCGACGGTCAGTTTATAATAATGGGAGGAAATAATGAGAACTATTAAAACACCCGAAAAACGCAGAAATGAGATCTTAGATACCTCTGAAATGCTTTTTGCTACAAAAGGATATGTAAAGACCACAATAAATGATATTTTGAAAACAATTGGCATTGCCAAAGGTACATTCTACTATTACTTCCAATCTAAAGAAGAGGTCATGAACGAAATTGTAATGCGCTTTATATCCATTGGAGTTGACTCTGCAAAATCTATTGCCTCAGATCCAAATTTAAAAGCTCCAGAAAAAGTTTTCCGGATCGTTACGGCCCAAAATCAAGATACAGGCAGAAAGGAGCCTATTATTCAGCAGTTTCACCAAGTTAACAATGCTGAAATGCACCAGAAAAGTTTGGTTGAAACAATATTACAATTGACTCCAATTATCACAGAAATAGTGAAACAAGGCATAATTGAAGGTTCATTCAAAACGCCCTACCCAAAAGAAGTAGTGGAGTTTTTACTGGTATCTTCCCAATTTTTGTTTGATGCTGGGCTGTTTCAATGGAAACCGCAGGAGATTATTGAAAAATCAAAAGCATTTGCCTATATTGTAGAAAGCATGCTAGGATCTGAAAAGGATAGTTTCAGCTATATCTATAAAATTTATGAGCAAATGATAGGTAATCAGAATATTAAAGGAGAAGAAGAGAATGAATAAAAATTATCAATATAAACCCTTCCAGTTCTTCGTAATTATTTATATTTTAACCTGGACAGCAGAGTTTATAGCAGCCTTTTTTAGTTATCAACCCGGAAAGGAATTACTTGAATTGCTATTTATGGTTTTTGGTTTATTTGCACCTGCCATCACCACTATATATATGATTTTCAGTTCTGGAAGCCTAGAACTGAAGAATGACTTTGAAAATAGACTCATAAATATCCGGAGAATTCGTTGGAAATATATTCCCTGGGTGTTTCTACTTATGCCAGCAATTCTTATTGTTTCCATCTTAATTTCAGTACTTTTCGGACATTCAATCCATCAGCTCAACTTGAGCAGTGAATTTAACATAATGAATGGTCGATCTGCTATAAGCCTTATGATTGTATTTCTTGCACCTACTGTTGAGGATTTGGCATGGCGTGGTTACGGCATGGACAGTATTCTAAGTAAATTCAATATGTTCCCAGCCACTATTTATTTTTCAATTCTTTGGGCCTTCTGGCACCTACCATTATTTTTCATTAAAGGCTATTACCACAACACTCTCTGGAATACAAATATCCTCTACGTAATTAATTTTTTTATCAGTGTTTTTCCCCTTACTATAATTATGAACTGGCTTTACTACCGAAATAAAAGATGTATATTAGTATGTATTATAATTCATATAATGGCAGTGCTTTTTCCAACAATATTAAAAGTTGATGAAAGTACGAAATGCATCGAAACAGTGGTGATGCTGATACTCTCTTTAATCATAATTATGAAAAACAAAGACCTCTTCTTTAGTGAAAAGATAAAATTTTCAGATCATAATGCCATAAATAATAGTTTGAAATAGCTCAATTTGAATAATAAAAATATTAAAAGTATTAAGGTAAGGTGAAATTATGGAAAGTGTAGAAAACAAATCATTTCTAAATTTTTTAATCCTGTGGGTGGGCCAGTTGATATCAAGTATAGGTAGTGGGCTAACAGCCTTTTCTCTTGGCATTTTTGCCTACCATAAGACACAGACAGCCACCAGTTTTGCACTAATAACACTTTGTTCATTCCTACCATCTATTTTATTAAGGCCCATTGGAGGCGTTATAGCTGACCGTTTTGATCGACGTGTCATGATGATTCTAGGCGATCTAGGTTCTGCTTTAGGACTTGTTTTGATATTGAGCATCATGTTAACTGATACTATAGAACTTTGGCAAATCTACCTTGGTGTTTGTATAAGTTCAGTGTTTGTTGCTCTGCAGAATGCTGCGTACAAAGCCTCAGCAACTGACCTACTAACTGAAGACCAATATTGAAATGGCAGTGGACTAGTACAATTGGCATCATCGTCACAATATTTACTTTCTCCAATAATAGCTGGTTTTTTACTCAGTATAACTGACATAAAAACAATCTTAATTATTGATATTTCTACATTTGCTGTTGCGATCCTTGCCGTATTGTTTATTAAAAAGCACCTGTATGTAGTTCAGAATAATCATGAAAAACAAAATTTCATAAAGGACATGAAAGAAGGCTTGAATTCTATTATTTCTAATAAAGGGGTATTACTTATTATTGTAATCATATCAATAGTTACTTTTTATATTGGTTTTTTACAAACCTTACTAGGACCAATGATACTATCTTTCTCCGATAGCAAAACACTAGGTACTGTATTATCCATAAGTGCAATAGGGATGGTACTAAGTAGTATTTATATTAGTATTTTTAGCAAAACTAAGAAGTATGCTGAAATGTTAGCAATAGGATTAGGTATTGCTGGATTGTTCTTTTCTTTAATGGGTCTAACAATCAATATTTACATTATAGTAGTAGCTGGATTCTTTTTTTTCTGTGCCCTACCATTTGTCAATACCGGTGCTGATGTATTGGTGAGAAAAAATATTCCTAATGATAAGCAAGGTCGGGTGTGGGGAATTATCGGAGTAACGTCACAATTGGGTTTTGTTGTTGCGTATAGTATTTCCGGATTCTTGGCCGACCATATATTTAATCCACTATTAAATAAAGGTGGGTTTCTTGTTCCTACAGTTGGAAGGATTATTGGTACAGGACAGGGAAGGGGAATAGGTTTATTATTTATTATTTCGGGAGCTTTTGTGGTTATATTGGCTGTTATCTCCTATAGAATTAAGCCCATCCGTGATCTGGTAAATAATTAGTCAATGAATAAATGTTGGTGTGATTCAGAGAAATATTTTGATAAAATAAGTAAGACATCAAATTTTATATTTGATGTCCATAAACCTAAATATATATTAAATTCTCACCTAAACCTTTTTGACTCTAAACATGCTATCAAGTAATGCTTCTAGAATCTTCAAACCACACAACTCTCATAATCCTGTTCTCATCCATGTAGTTATAAATATGAATAAGTATAAAAAAGCATGCTTATTCTGTAAATTTAATATTAGATGCCTTAAGCATTTTTTCAACATGTGTTTGTTGTTTCAATACCCAGTCAACAACATCTGCCAGTTTATTGCCATTAGTTGCTTTGATATATTCTGAATAACTTTCACTAATCTTATCTAAAAAATTTTTATCTAATTTATCATAAAATGCGAATTCAACATTTAATTTCTTTAATTCACGTAATATAAATCTTAGTTTACTTTCTAAAGTTTCTCCATAACCTAGGGAACAATCTAAATCTTCTTTATACCTTGATGATGCAAATAATGATAAACCATTATCATACAATCGATAAAACTGTAAAATTCCATTTGACTTATAAAACGAAAAATTAGTATAATTTCTATCCATCTGTCTAGTAATAACATCAAATAATCCCATTCTCAATACATCAAGTTTAGTCCTTCTCGGAGATAGAATCTTTAAAAATAATTTATAAAAATCTTCAAAGCTTCCTTGATCTAACTCAATTAAAACATTGGCAGGAATCAAATCTTTAGTTTCATCTATTACTGAGAAACATAAACCATTTGGCAATACCCCAGCTGGAGAACATTCTATACCTAACCTCTTTGCTATTTCATAGGCTAGTTCTTCAGCGATATTATCATATGAATTAGTTTGTAATCTTTCCTTAACCACACACAAATTTCCTTTAATCCTTGCTAAATCTTTATTACATGCTCCATCAATATTAAGTTTTGTCTTAGTTTCATTCAACTTTATTACATTAAAATAATGACTTATTACCTTACCATCATCTATCATTATTGATGCCCAAGGTGAACATTCCTCATAGCTCTCATTTTCATTAAATGCTAACCATAATTTGTCCTTAACGTTTATTCCTCTAGTTGCTATGAACACCTTAAAGTATAAATCTTCTTCATCTTCCTTTAAGTCTAGTGATGCGAGGAATGAATTAAATCCAACTTGACTTACTGGTCTTATTCTATTTCTAATCCATTTGTCTACCTCAATAGAACTCATTATATTTTTACTTCTTCTATCAAAAAACAGATCTAAATTTATTATTTCCATTGTTCTATTATCTATGTCAATTTCCGCAACTGTTTTATCATAATATTTTAGGTAGTAATATTTACTCATACCATACATCACTCCTTTAGTATTTATTATACCATAATTATTTTAGCCTTATATACTCATCTGAATTCACAATTTCTTTTCCTTTGAATATATTTCATTGTAATTATTTACCTTATAGTGTATTCAGCATATCATTGATAAATTTGCGGATACAGCTTAATTCTTCATTTGAATAGGTTTTGAGAATTGATATATATTTCTCTCGTAATTTAGTATATATTTCCTCATGTAAAAAATATACCTGTTTTCCTTTGGGTGTGAGGCTATAGTAGATTTCTCTCTGATTGTTTTCTATATGGTTGGAATTTACCAATTCTTTTTTTCTAAGTTTAGACATGACCTTTGAGATGCCACTTTTTGTTATATTAATTTTTTGCGAAATTCTCTTTGCATTAATTGGATTGTTCTTTTCAATACAATCTATAACGCGACATTCTGTGATATCAACATCTCGATCTTTTAATGGAGATTCGGATGTAAGCAATTCAAGGACTTTTTTCTGGGGATAATTAGTTCCAATTATATGGACCAGATTCTCAATATCAGGAAACAAGCGCTGAATTAAAAGTATATTAGATTCTGACATAGTTATTCACCTCGATTTAGTAGACTAAGAAACTTATATTAAGTATATCCGATAAAAAAGTGTTTGTAAATGCCATATTAAATAGTTGACAAGAAAACTAGAATAGCATATTATATTACTCATAAGGTTTCTGAAGAAACTTTACGCGCACAAACATATAATGTTTGCGAAACTAATAGTCACAAAATTGTATACGAATAGAGTTATTGGAGGCGAGCAGAAATGATAAAAAAATTGTCACTCACTTTGAACTCAAATGATTATAGAGTAGTAGCTTCTAGAGAAGCAGAACAAAGATTGTATGCTTATTATGGATTGGAAATAAAAGATTACTATATCAAGTTGAAGAATGCAGATGTAAAAATACGGGTAACAGAAGTAGGAAAAGGTGATCCCATTGTTCTGGTTCCTGGAAATACAGGGGATGCATTCCCATTGATACCGCTTATAGCCAAGCTGAGGGGAAAAAGAATTATAGCCATTAACCGTCCTGGAGGTGGACTAAGTGAAGGAATGAATCACCGAAATGTGGATTTCCGTAAACTGGCAATTGAAACCATTGAGACAGTGATGGATTTTTTTAAAATTGATATATCGCCATTGATGGGACATTGAATCGGGGGTCACTGGTGTCAGTGGTTCGCAATGGATAGACCTAAACGTGTCAGTGCACTGATTTTACTTGGGTTCCCGGGGAACATCATGAATACTTGTCCTCCATTAGCACTTAGACTGCTATCTATACCAGTCTTAAACTCGCTGTTATATCAACTCGTGGCAAGCAAAAATAAGGAGAAGTCTTTAGGTGGTCTTAAAATTATGGGACATTCTGAAGAAACACTCAGAAACCTTCCTAAAGCGATGGCAGATTGTTATTACTATTTTCAAAAGCTTCCTAATTATAAGATATCTAGCCTGTCCATGATGGAAAAAATAAACAGGCCATGGGGTTCGAACCCGGTTATACAAATAAATGAAGAGCAGCTGCGAAGTATCATACACCCGGTGATGTACCTGTGGGGAACTAATGATCCCTTTGATAGTATTGAACTTGGGCGACGGATTGCGGGATATGTGAACAATTCTGAATTTCATGCAATGCAGAATGCCGGGCATCTTCCATGGTTAGATAAGACACATGAATGTGGAAGATTAGTAATTGATTTTTTGAATAAGAATGAAATTGTCGCCGGCAGCTAAATATAGACATATACAAATTAAGTTATAAAATATGATATCTAAAGTTAATAATCATAATTTGAATGAAGGTATAATGCAATGGAAAAAAATACAAAAATGAAAATTCCAAAGACTATTGGATTCGTACTATTATTAGTGATTTTATTCGGAAGTGTTTTAGTGTTGATGATCAGCAGCAGTGAACGCTGGTATGCTTATCTGATTCTGGCAGCCAGCGTTGGCTTTCTCGTTATCCTGAGGAGGAAGAAATTCTGGCACGGATGGCGCGTCCCACTCTGCTGGATAGTTGCTCTTTTCATTGCATGGACCGGTTTGTTTGCCGGCCAACCTTCGGTGGATATTCAGCCATACATTGCAAAGAACTTGGAACAGCCCAGCGCTTCCTATCAGCTTTTGCTAAATAACTTGACGGTTGTGGATACACGCACAGGTAAGCTAACTTCCAACATGAGCATTCTGTGCCAGGATGGGAAAATCAAAGACATTGCGCCGGCAGGAAAAATCAGGGTGGACAAAAACACCAAGATCGTTGACGCCACCGGAAAGTATGTGGTTCCTGGGTACCTGAACATGCATATGCATGTGATTGGGCAGGAGCACACCTTAGAAACCATGGATAGTCTGCTTGCGTACGGCATAACCGGATTTCGTCAGATGAACGGCTCATACGAACTTCTTAAGGAATGGCATTCGGGAGCCTTTACCAGCTCTACGGACCAACCTACGCTACTCACCATGCCCGGCGATGTTCTGACACCGATTATCGCGCCCACGCCCAAGATTGCTGCAGAGCTCGTTCGACAACAAAAAAAGGAAGGTGCCGACTTTATAAAAGTTGGTGGTGTTTCACCTGATGTGTTTAATGCCGTTCAATCGGAGACGAAAAAATTAAATATTCCATTTGTGGGCCATGTACTTCCCGATATGGACTTAAAAGAGGTTGCAAAAAATGGATTTCATTCTGTGGAACACTTCGGAATCAACAACGGTGCTCTGATTTCCAGCTCCACAGACGAAAAGGCCCTGAGATCTCAGGCAACAGGGATGCCAACCACAATCACAGAAAATCAAATTTTCGTTCAGCTCATGAAGATTAAGGGCCTTCAAGATTTTGTGAATGATAACGCACTTGATTGGGCTATTAATACATCCGGTGGTGCTCCGGATGAAACACAACTGAAGCATATCCTCAACACTTACAGTGAAGCGAAGGCAAAAGAGCTTGCGGATGTATATGTTAATTACAACACATGGCAATGCCCAACTATGGTGCGCATACATTTAGGGCTGTTCTCTTATGGCAGTAATTCCACTGCACAGGGACTCTATAATCTTTATTTGAAACTGGTAAAGACATATGATTCAGAAGGCGTTAAGATGATGGCCGGCACGGACGCTGACGCCGGATCTGAATGGCGTACCGCAGGTTACTCCATTCATCAAGAATTTGACGAACTTGGGAAAGCAGGTATTTCGCCCCTTCATGTCCTCCAGATGGCTACACTTAACGGGGCTGAATATCTAGGACGCATGGATGATATGGGAACCGTTGACGTTGGCAAGAATGCCGATTTAGTGCTTCTAGATGCAAATCCCATAGAGAGTGTTCAAAATCTTCATAAGATTGATGCTGTTATACATGCTGGTTCTTATCACGATAAAAAAGAAATAGATTCCATTAAGTTAAAGTTAGGTACAAAATAAAAAATGAGACACATCGTGGATAACATTTCCATGGTGTGTCTTTTTAAGTATTTTATTTGAAAAGTATAATGTGTTTCATCAAGATATACTTATCTATAGATAAATAGAACCGTACAATTATTACAGTATAACAAAATTAAGAATTAATGTATTTTAACCTTAATTCCATAAAATAACTTTCCCTTCGTAAGCCATATTTTGTGCAGTATAAAACTTATTTTTAATCCCATGTTTTAAATAAACATTGATATTACAACCAATTATATTAAAATTGACGGCAATACAAAAGAGCACGTTGAAAATGTTCTTTTGCTAACTTCGTCTAAATAAAAAATTGGATATTACTTATCTGATTTTTATGATCCGTTACTTAGATTATTTATAATACTTTTTTATTTTTCTCATTAGATTAGTTATTTGAAGCTATTATTTCCTTCAAGGTAATATTCTTATTAATAAATCTAGCTTTGCTTTTTTCCCGTTTAAGTCGTATAGCATTCTGTGGACAATGATTAATACACGCTAAAC
>Ga0255362_1000196_pt1 | contig 15517 bp, 10 predicted proteins | sample GFST75r2metaG_FD_186000 | JGI IMG/M metagenome (GOLD analysis project Ga0255362, IMG submission 186000)
TTCTATATTCATCTTCGGCTATACTTTTTTGGATTGGTCCTATGCTTGCAGCTGCTGTCTTACTTGTTGATTTTTCAGTTTGGGATAGCTGAATTTTTTCAGCAGTGACAGTCTTTTGGAGTTCTTGCTTCCAATTTTGTGAAACTGTAGTTGTTGTAGAAGTTTTGCTAGACACTATATAATATTTATAAATACCAGTACCTAAAACTATTAAAACTACCATTATTATTAACATTACTTTTGCAGAAATTCTTTTCCATAACTTCATATTTTCTATTGAAACCAGTGTACTAAAGTTCCCCATATTATTTTCCCTCCCCTGTAAGCTTCATAAATACATCTTCAAGTGATTGTGCATCTTGTTTATCCATACCATAAACAGATATGCCTGCTGTTGTTAATGTTGTAATTATTTCAGGAACACGCTCCTGGGTGGTCTCAACGTGTATTCCATCACTCATAACGCTACTATTAATGTTTACATTTAAGAGAAGCGAAGCAGCTTTTTCATTATTATCAGTTTTTACTAATAAAATACTTTTGCCATCTGCTGCTGTCATATTAAGTATCTCATCAACTGTTTTCACTGTTATTATCTTTCCTTTGTTAATTATACATACACGGTCACAAATCTGCTGCATTTCGCCTAATATATGGCTGGAGATAAGAACTGTAAGTCCAGTTTCTGTTGCAAGTTTTTTAAGCAGATTACGCATGTCTTTAATCCCAGCAGGATCAAGGCCATTGGTAGGTTCATCAAGTATGAGTAACTTTGGATTATGTAAAAGTGCCTGGCCAATACCTAGCCTCTGCTTCATTCCAAGAGAATATGTCTTTACTTTATCTTTTATTGCCTTTTCAAGATCCACAATTTTTACAACTTCATTAATTCGTTCTTCACCTACACCTTTATACATTTTTGCAAATACTCTTAGGTTGTCTAGTCCGGACATATACTTGTACATGTCTGGATTTTCAACAATGCAACCAATATTGCGCATTGCACCCTTAAAATCATCTTTCACTGAACATTGGTTTACAAATACATCACCTTCTGTTATTTTTGATAAACCAACAATCATCTTAATAGTTGTTGACTTACCAGCGCCATTAGGTCCAAGAAAACCAAATATTTCTCCACTTTCAAGTTCCATCGAAATATCTGAAACAATGGTACGCTTGCCAATTACTTTTTTTAAATCTTTAATTTTTAATACTGCATTAGCCATAAATATGTCCCCCTTATAAATTGAGCCTAGTGCAATTATATATGTTATAATTTATTATGTCAATACCTTAGTAGTACACTGTTATATTGAATGAGTATACTAAATATATTTGACATTTATGTTTTAATTAGCTATTATCCTATTAAGTACTTAATAGGATAATAGTAAATATATTTAAAGGGGATTAAAAAAAATGCAAAAACTCAGAAAGATAGGTTTAAATGTACTGTTGGCGGTTCTTCTTATAGCTTTTAGTTACAAGGTTTTACCTGTGCTATCCCTAAGATTTGCAGCATTATGGATAATAGCAGCATTAATACTAGCACTTGTATCCATTAATGTAAGTGGTATAAACACCTTATTTAAACAAATAGTACTACCTTTACTTCCAATTATAATATTTGCACTAATTAGTTTATTCTCTACTCCAATGTTTAGGTCATCAAGTTATAAATCGCTACTACCCAAAATAAGTACAGTAAGCTTTACTCAAAAAATTAATCCTATAGACCCTAAACAGTTACCTACCGTGAATGCTGCAGTTGCCTTGAATTTAGCTGATAAGGTGTTAGGTCAAGATGCAACTATAGGAAGTAAATCAGAACTTGGGGATTTAACACTACAAAGTGTTAATGGCAAAATGTACTATGTAGCCCCTTTATTGCATAGTGGATTTATGAAGTGGCTATTAAATGATGGCACTCCAGGATATGTAATTGTATCAGCAACAGACCAGACAGATGTTAGATTAGTTACCACTCTTAATGGTCAACCCTTGCACATTAAATACCAGACAAAAGCATTTTTTAATGATTATGTGTATAGGAAAGCCTACTACTCAGGTAATATGAGTAAAGGATTGACAGATGCTACATTTGAGATTGATGACAGTGGTAGACCGTTTTGGACAATATCTACTTACGATAAGACAATCGGAACCCAAGGTGCTAAAGTTACAGGAGTTGTAACTGTGGATGCTCAAACAGGAAATGTATCTAACTATAACATGACAGATATACCTAAATGGATAGATAGAGTACAACCATATAATATAGTTGAAAATCATATAAATTCCTATGGTGACTATATTCATGGTTTTTTTAATTTTGACAATTCAGGTAAATTCTCAACTTCATCAGACTTAACCTTGGTATATGATAAAGGTAATTGTTACTACTATTCTGGATTAACTTCCGTGGGTAAAGACACTGGAACTATAGGATTCATTCTAGTTAATTCTAGAACAGAACAACCTTTTGTATTTAATATGTCTGGCGCTAGTGAAAAATCGGCCGAGGCATCCGCAGAAGGTAAAGTACAAAATCTAGGCTATAAAGCATCTCCATCTGTATTAGTTAATGTAGACAGTATCCCAACTTACTTTACCACACTTAATGACAAAAATAATCTTACTAAGTTATATGCAATGGTTTCTGTAAAAGATTATAACGTAGTAGGTACAGGAGATACATTACAGGAATGTAAAAATAATTACTTGCAATACTTATCATCAAGTGGTGGTAGCTCAGGTGTAGGTAGCACCGGAATTAGTAGATCTTTAACCGGGACAGTAGACAGAATAGGTTCATTTACAATTAATAGTACAACCTATTTTAACTTTACTCTTAAAGAAGCACCCGGAGTTATCTACACCGTGGCTTCAAATTTGGATGCCTCTGTACCTGTAACTGAACCAGGTGACAGTATTAGTATTAGTTATGTAGATATAGGTCAACCCAATATCACTGTTAACTCTTTCTCTAATACAAAATATGGAGTTTTGAAATCAACAATAAAGACTTCAAATAAATGAAAATTTCAGAATCAAATTAAATCCTATAATTCTTACTTATAAAGGATATCATAATCCATATTATTTCCATATCACATATGAACTATTTACTTGGATTGTTTAATTTATCAGCAATAACTTTTGATATTTTATCATATCCTGCTGCACTAGGATGAAGATTATCAAAAGTATATTGCGATAGATTGTTTTCATTGATGCCGCTATCATTAAATAAGTCGATTACCTGTATTGATTTTTCACCACAGATTACCTTAATTGCTTCTGCATACTGCTTAAGTTTAAACCCTTCCTTATTTGATTTTGGATAAACAGGTTGATTTGCAAATTTTCCTCTTTTTAAGGGAGTAAAAAAAACAATTTTGGCTTTAGGATTTAATATTGATATTTTATTAATAACATTTTTTATATTCCCATAAAATGTGTCTATAGTTTTATCATCGCTTATTTTCCCTAGTAATTTATTTTTACCATAATCATTAGTACCCCCAAATACAGTTACTAAATCCACATTTGCTAGGTTCTCTTTTGTTAACGTGCACGCCATAGATCCAAGTTGTTCTCCATAAACCGCATCAGTAGTAACTGTATGGATTTTACACAGATTTGCCACTATGCTCTGATATTTATTATAATGTGTAATACTATCACCAACTGCTAACCAATTTCTATTTTCGTATGGAAATTTAAGTTTCTCTATTTTTTCGTCTTTATTTTCTTTAACTTCTATTTGCCTATTAACTATTTTTGCTTTATATGCATTTACCTTGTCAATTTTATTATCCTTATAAAAACCAATGGTTAGTACCCCTATTGTTAATATAATTAAGAAATTTATTAAAATATTTATTTTATAACTTTTATGTCTCCTTAACATTTTTTTCCCCCAATATATTGTAACAATACTCACTATATTAGCATAAAATCAAATAAACTTGCATAAAAATATATACAATAGAAGTTTCAATAACTAAAATTGAATTGTCCAAAAATAAAATGAACTAGGGTTTTCCCCCTAGTTCATTTTACTGATTACTAGATTTTACCTGGCTACCAATTTTTTCATTAACCTTTGAGTATCCGGAGCATTTTTCGTAAAAATACTCTAAATTGAAATGTCCATTTCTTGTTTCATTTTAAAAATCTCTTCGACTGCTTTTTTATAACCACCCGTTTGCTTAAAAGAATCACTTATTTTTTTAATGTTTTCAAGATAGCTTGGATTAGATAAAACTTTTTCCACAGAACTTTTCAGAATTTCTTCAGTTAGCTTGTCTTTATCAAGTGAAATGGCCGCTCCAAGATCTTCTGCTCTGCCAGCCATATATGGTTGATCTGCTCCTATAGGTATGGCCACAAAAGGTATATTATTATACAATAAATCATTTGTACTATTCATTCCAGCATGTGTTATTGCAACATCTGTATACTTTAGAATTTCAGATTGTGGTACATAATTCCTAACAATAAAGTTATCTGGTACATCAAATGATGATAAATCCACGTTATATGCAGCCATGACTACAACCATTCCATTATTACCAAAACTTTTAAAGAATATATCATAAAAATCAATATTAGTATTATTAAAAACTGTACCTAGTGAAATGTACATAACCTTTTTCCCTTGTAATTTTTCAAAGGGAAAATCCAAATTTTCCTCCCTATCGTATATTGGTGGTCCAATAAATATAAAACTGTTATCATAATATTCTGGATGTGAAACAAAATAATTAGAGGTATATGCAATATTAATATTTCCTTTACTATAAAACATATCAATAATTTCAGGCATTTTTATTCTGTATTTATTTTCTAGTTTACTCCCTATCTTTTTATAAATATCAATAACTTGATTATTTAATATTTGTTCTTTTGATATAGATAATGAGTTCAGCGATATAATTTCTTTTGGCGTGGCAAATACTGCAAATGAAGAAACAGATGGAAGTTTTAATATTTGAGCAATCATATTCCCATATGGAAAATTAGCGCTGTGTATTAGGTAATCAAATTTCTTATCTTTGATCTTATCCAAAATCCCTTGTATAACTACTTCGCTTAAATTAAGAGTTTTAATCATGAAAGTAATATAATCATTAATATTATTTTTCTTATGATTATTATGATCCATTTTGAACAAATCATTTTCTTCTCCATAACTCATAAAAGTAGCACCAGTTTTTTCAATTTTGTCCTTAAATTCATCTGTACAAAAATAAGTTACATTTTCTCCCTGTTTAACTAATTCGTCTACTAGTCCTAGAGTTGGATTAACATGACCATGGGCTGGAACATTTAAAAAAAGCACATTTGACATATCATCACATCCTAATATTATTTGTATACATACATTTTACTATAATGTTGCATATTGTCAATAGATTGCAAAAATGTAAATAAAAAAGCTCTAGCAATAATTTATTTCATTCCATGCTGATCCGTGGAATGAAATAAACTGCAAGAGTTTTTTTAAAATCATATTAAGATTGTTTATTCTTTTTTATTAGAAATAGTTTTTCCAATTTCTTTTGATAATGCTGAGATTAATTGTTTAGAATCATCCTTAGTTATACCATGATTTAATTCTATAGATTTAATTTCTTTATCGTATTTCTCAGCCTTCTCTGTATCATTTTCATCCTCAGCAACTTCTCTTTTATCTATTAAATCAAATAAATCAACTAAGTAATTATTTTCAATTAGTTCTTCATAAGCTTGAGATCCTAAATTAGAAGATCCAGGAAGTCTATCGATTACATTTGCTAGGAGCACTAAATCATGTTTAACTCCACCTGTTTTCTCTAAAAATCTCTGAACTGCTATAGTTATTTTCTGCTTGGTTGTCTTATCTTTCATTTGACACTCCCCTTTTATATAATTAGTCATTTGCTTAGAATTCCTGTTAATTACATGAAATTTTTACTAAAAAAATCATTATTTTAAAATATACAATACATAGAGTTTATCATATATTTTAATATATACCTACTCTTCTTTATTTATTCTACTTGAAAAATGAGGATGTAAGAAGATTTATTTATACAAATTTTCTTACATCCTCATTTTATTCATTTTTCTCCTAATGCAGAAAAGTCCTAATCTTTAGTATTTGCCAAATTCATTATTACCCAAAGATATTTTGGGTTTATTTTTAGTTAGTGGGATTTCAGTATGGGATGAAAATTTATTATTTAATCTATTTGTACTTTTCTCCGATACTATCCCATTATTTAATAAAGTTGTATCTCTTTTTAGTATAAATTTTCCTACCATACTTTTTAGCATTGATGCTTGACCTGATAGTTCTTCGCTGGCTGCTGCACTTTGCTCTGCAGTTGCGGAATTAGTTTGCACCACATCTGAAACTTGCTCTATACCCTTATTTATTTGATATATGGCAGTTGCTTGTTCATTTGAAGCAGATGCTATTTCTCCAACTAAAGTTGCGGCTTTAGTTACACCTACCACTATTCCATTGAGAGATTCTGCAGTATTATTAGCAATTTTTGTCCCGAATTCTACCTTTTTAATTGATCCTTCAATTAATTCCGTTGTTTCCTTTGCAGCACTAGTACTTCTTGCTGCAAGATTTCTTACTTCCTCTGCAACTACTGCAAACCCTTTACCATGCTGTCCTGCTCTTGCTGCTTCAACTGCAGCATTTAATGCTAGCATATTGGTTTGGAAAGCAATATCATCAATAACCTTAATTATTTTTGAAATATTTGATGATGACTGATTTATTTCCTCCATGGATTTAAGCATATCTTTCATATGTGAATTTCCAAGTGTTGCTCCTTCTTTGGCACTAAGTGCAAGCTCATTTGCCTGTCCTGCATTAACTGCATTCTGTTTAGTTTGAGCCGCAACTTCTGTTATTGACGAAGTTAATTCTTCTATAGAACTTGCTTGCTCTGTAGTTCCTTGTGATAGTGCTTGGCTACCATCTGACACTTGATTTGAACCAGATAGAACTTGATCTGATGCATCAGCAATGCTACCCAACACTTCATTAAAAGCTTCTAAAGTATGGTTTATTGACTCTTTTATAACACCATAACTACCTTGGTAATCTCCATCCATACTTATAGTTAAATTGCCATCTGCCATAGCCTTTAATACTTCTAAGGTTTCATTTATTGGTCCTTCTATAGCATCAAGTGTATTATTAAATCCTTCTAACACCTCTCGATATCCTCCCTGGAATTTTGATATATCACTTCTCACCTTAAGGTTACCTTCTACAGCATAATCTGCTATTGCATTGGCCTCTTTTACTAGGTTTTGTATTGTTGTCATCATAACTATCATTGAAGGCATTAACTTGTCATTTTCAGACCTTTTTCCAATGGTAATAAGTCCGTTAAGCCCACTTATATCACCAACTGATATTTCAATAAGCAATTTTACTACAGCTGAAATTCTTGCATGAACAGAATTAATGTCTTCCGCAAAATCCTTCATATTCCCTTTGTATGTTCCTGTCATTGTAAGAGAAAGATCATTTAAAGCCATTTTAGACAGCACTTTCCTTGATTCATTTATTGGTGCTGTAATGGCATCAATAGTATTATTTACACCCTCAACTATTTTTTTATAATCTCCATAGTGTTTACTTGCATCAGCACGTATATCCAGCTTTCCATTTTCAGCAGCTTCAACTAACATATCTGTATCCTTTACTAGGTTTTTAAGTGAAAAAATTATCTTTTCAAAATCTTTTCCTAAAGCCCCCACCTCATCTTTAGTATTAAAAGATAACTTAACATTAAGGTTTCCCGCAGCTATACTTTTTGATGCCTCAACAAGTTCCTTTATTGGTTTTCCAATAATTCTTGAAATCACAATTTCCAAAATTATTGCAATAATTATGGCTAATAAAATAACTAATACTATTATAATCACATCTCTAGTACCTTCAGCCTTATTATCTGCTTGACGCTGAGCTGCCTCATCAATACTTATTTGAAATGCCTTAGTAATACTTGCATCAAGTTTGCTAGTTAAAATTGATGCATCCCCATTCATTAGTGCTATAGCATCATCAATTTTATTTGAATTTATTAGTCCTCTTATTTGATCTTTGTCATTATCATATTTTTCAATGTATTCTTGCATTATTTTAAGATTGGCTATTTCTTCTGGTGATGAAGCACCTTTAGAATAGTTTTGTACGTTGTCTTTTAAATCTTTATATAATGTGTCAACCTCATTACTTAATTTGGCTCTAGCTTCTGGGCTTTTACTAAGGGCCATGTCTCTTAGTTTAACCTTAACAGTTAAAAAGTCAGTTTCAATTTTTGATGCTGGTTTAAGTGGCACCAAATTTTCTTCATATAGCTGTGTACCTCGGCTAATAATTCCATTTGTGTTTACAATAGCCACAATTCCAACTACACCACTTAACAAGGCTACCATAATAAATCCAATTAAAAGTTTGGTAGATATTTTTAAATTTCTATAAGATTTCATTTAATATTCCCCCTTTATTCTCTATCTCCACAATTTCCCCTGATTTTTATTTGTCTATTCTTTCCTATAAACTGCAGGCATAATGTATTTATATTTAGTCTCATTTTTATTTATTGACTCAGAATGACCTATAAAAAGGTAGCCGCCGGATTCAGTCATGTCATAAAATTTATTAATCAGCTCCATCTTTGTTTTAGGCTCAAAATATATCATCACATTTCTACAGAATATAACATGAAACTTTTTTTTAAAAGGAAATATTCCAGTCATTAAATTAAAATCCCTGTATATTATTTCATTTCTTATTTCCTCACAAATTTGATATTTGCCATCTTTAATCTTATTAAAATATTTTAGCGTCCAATATTTAGGTATAGTATTTACCGCTTCTTCGGTATAAATCCCACTTTTAGCTTGTTCTAATACTTTTTGGGATATATCCGTAGCCAATATTTTTGTATTCCAAATAGATTTTTCATTTTCAAAGTAATCTGCAATTATCATAGAAAGAGTGTAAGGCTCCTCCCCACTGGAACATCCTGCACTCCAAATCCTTAAATCATTATTTTTAGAGCTAGATGCTAAATATGGGAGCACCTTATCCCCAAAATATTTAAAATGTTCTGCTTCTCTCATAAAATAGGTATGATTGGTAGTAAGCCTATTTATAAGTATATTGATTTCATTTCCCGAAACATTTTTAAAAACAAATTTCAGATAATCCGAAAAATTAGTGAAACCCATTTCTGTAACCATATTTGCAAGTCTACCCTCAATAAGAAGTCTTTTTGCAATAAGATTTATTCCATAATTTGCTTTCATATATGTAGTTAGTTCTCTAAATTCACTGTCTTTTAGTGTTATCATCTCTTCACCTTTAATTCTCATATAAGAACATGAGTCTTAGTAAAATAATTGCTCATGTTCTACTATAAATTTTTTCTTAGTATTTTCCAAAATCATTATTACTTAAAGATATTGTTGGCTTATTTCTTGCCACTGGCAACTCGTCATTATTTTTGAACTTGCCTTTTTCTACTTTCACACTGTTATGTCCATCCAGATATGATTCATCATATTGTATAGATGCACTGGTTTTTAACTTAAATTTTCCAACCATATTTTTAAGCATTGATGCTTGACCTGAAAGTTCTTCGCTAGCCGCTGCACTTTGTTCTGCAGTTGCTGAATTAGTTTGTACTACATCTGAAACTTGTTCTATTCCCTTATTTATTTGATATATTGCAGTTGCTTGTTCATTAGAAGCAGATGCTATTTCTCCAACCAAGGTTGCTGCCTTAGTTACCCCAGAAACTATTTCATCAAGTGATTCTGCTGTATTGTCAGCAATTTTTCTTCCTAATTCAACTTTCTTAATTGATCCTTCAATTAATTCTGTTGTTTCCTTTGCAGCACTTGTGCTCCTTGCTGCAAGATTTCTTACTTCTTCTGCCACTACTGCAAACCCTTTACCATGTTGTCCTGCTCTTGCTGCTTCCACTGCAGCATTTAGGGCTAACATATTAGTTTGAAAAGCAATATCGTCAATAACCTTAATTATTTTTGAAATATTAGATGATGATTCGTTTATCTCCTCCATAGATTTAAGCATTTCTTTCATATGAGAATTACCAAGTGTAGCACCATCTTTTGCCTTAAGAGCCAACTCATTTGCTTGGCTAGAATTAACTGCATTCTGTTTTGTCTGGGCAGCTACTTCTGTAATTGAAGATGTTAGTTCTTCTATGGAGCTTGCTTGTTCAGTTGTTCCTTGTGAAAGTGCCTGACTTCCATCCGATACTTGATTTGACCCTGAAGAAACTTGATCTGCAGCATTATTAATCTCTCTAAACACTTCATTAAGGGATTTTATTGTGAGGTTTAATGCATTTTTAATATCAGCATGGTCGCCTTTATAATCTCCATTAACATTCACCCTTAAATCTCCCTTTGAAATTTCCTCAAGTACTGCTGCTGATTCTTTAATAGGCTCAACAATAGCATCTATCATCTCATTGATTCCAGCTATAAGTTCTTTCCACCCGCCATTAAATATATCAGCATTACCTCTTGTATCTAATTTCCCTTCTTGTGTGGCTTTTATAAGCTTACCTGTTTCTAATAATAGTTCTTTAATAGTTTCTACCATTCCCACTATATTTTTACCTAACACATCTTTTTCAGATCTAACTTTAAATTCAACTGCCAAATCACCAGCAGCTATCTTTTCAACTGCATTTACTTGTTCTCTAATATTGTCTAGCATTTTCTTAAAAGCTAGCATCAATATTCCTGTTTCATCCTTTGAAAAATTATTAATTTCTATGTCAGTATCTCCAATGGAAAGTCTATCTGCAAATTCAACTAATTTTTTAATTGGTTTTGTAATTGATGCAGAAATTAATATTCCTAAAAGTATAGCCAGTGCTGCACCAATTATTATAAATCCTAGCATTATGTTTTTTGAATTTGATGCAGTATCTGTATTAGAAGCTGCTGAAGCTTTTGCTAGGGAAATTTTCAAATCTAACAGTTGTTGCATGTTTTTTTCCACCAGTTGGTCTGCCTTAGCGCCCTCTCCTTTTAGCAATGCCATTGCTTCATCATCTTTATTTTCTTTTGCCAGTACCATGATTTTATCTACCACATTTTCATAAGATGCTATTGACTGATCTGTGGTTTTAGTAAGTTCTTTACCTGAGTCTGTTAATAAAGTTTTTTTCAATATATCAGAACTTTTATTGTAATTCACTTGATTTATTTTTATTTGATCTTCAGAATCCAACATATCCTTTTCATTACTAGATATAACTACATCTCTTAAATTTGACCTCATTTTCTGGAAAGCCTCATCCATATCATAAAGATCATTCATTGGAACCGTCATTTTTTCATACATCTCAGTGCCCTTAATATCTAAAGTGTTTAGATTTACCATTCCAACTATACCAATTACAGTGGCTATAATTGCCACCATGAAAAAGCCAGTTAATATTTTTGTACCTATCTTTAAATTGTATAATAGTTTCATCTGTAGTCCCCCCTTATATACCATTTGAATCATTTATCTTTTATCTTTTATCTTTTATCTTGAAGAATAGTGTATATTAGCCTTGGAATATTTCTTAATGATGCTTGTTTCATAACCCCACCAATGTCATAGGCAACTTTTGGCATTCCATAAACTACGCTGGACTGTTCATCCTGTCCAATGGTAACTGCACCTTTTTGCTTCATTTTCATAAGTCCTTTTGCTCCATCGTAGCCCATTCCTGTTAATATAATACCAATAGCATTACTTCCGGCATTTTCTGCCACAGAATTAAATAGTACATCCACTGAAGGGCAATGACCATTTACTTTATCACCAGTAAAACATTCTACAAAATAATTATTTCCACGTCGCACTAATGACATCTGTCTATCTCCAGGAGCAAGAAGTATTTTCCCTGGAAGAACAGCATCCCCATTCTCTGCTTCTTTCACTTCCATAGAGCAAATGTTATTTAATCTATCAGCATATATTTTTGTAAACACTGGGGGCATATGTTGCACAATTACAACACCTGGCATATCTATAGGGAATCCTTTTATCACTTCAATAATAGCTTGAGTTCCACCCGTAGAAGCACCAATAGCAATTATTGAATTACTGCTTTTAGTGCTGATTTTACCTATATGTGCTTCATTTAGAATGTTTTTTTTAAGTTGCCCGATTTTTGCCATAGATGCAATTTTAACCTTTATAATCAATTCATTAATAAATACGTCCTTATTTGTTCCTGCTACTGAGTTTATTTTTGTAACAAAATCCACTGCTCCTGCGTTTAACGCATCAAAAACATTTTCTCCTACAGAACTTACCACCACCACAGGTATAGGATATTGTGGCATAAGCCTTTTTAAAAATTCAATTCCGCTCATTTTGGGCATTTCTACATCCAAAGTCATAACATCTGGTTCTAGTTCTATTATTTTATCTCTTGCCTCGAAAGCATTTGCTGCTGTTCCAACTACCTCAATTCCACGATCCGCTCCTATTCCTCTAGCAATTGTTTCTCTGAATAGTAATGAATCATCAACAACTAGCACCCTTACTTTTTTTGCTATATTCATATCCAAGAATCCTTTCCTCTCTGCTAATTAATGAGTTTTATCAATATTTTCCGAACTCCGTACTACTTAAAGATATTCTTGGCTTATTTTTAGTTATAACCATATCATCATCCACTTGTTTGTCTTTTTGCCAATTATAATTTTTCTCAAGCCCTAGTGATTGTTCAGTATAATTTGTATTGTTATCTGTTTTTAATCTGAACTTTCCTACCATGCCCTTAAGCATGGCTGCTTGACTTGAGAGTTCTTCACTAGCTGCTGCACTTTCCTCTGCCGTTGCTGAATTAGTTTGTACCACATCTGAAACTTGTTCTATACCCTTATTTATTTGATATATTGCAGTTGCTTGTTCATTTGATGCTGAAGCAATTTCTCCCACTAAAGTTGTTGCCTTAGTTACCTCTAAAACTATTTGGTCAAGGGATTCTGCCGTATTATTAGCAATTTTAGTTCCATATTCAACTTTTTTAATAGATCCTTCAATTAAATCCGTAGTTTCCTTTGCTGCATTAGCACTTCTTGCTGCTAGGTTTCTCACTTCCTCTGCTACCACTGCAAAACCCTTCCCGTGTTGACCTGCTCTTGCTGCTTCAACTGCAGCATTCAGTGCTAATATATTAGTTTGAAAAGCAATATCATCAATTACTTTGATTATTTTTGAAATATTAGAAGATGATTCATTTATTTCCTCCATAGATTTAAGCATGCCTTTCATATGGGAATTTCCAACTACTGCACCTTCCTTGGCCTTAAGAGAAAGTTCATTTGCCTGACCAGCATTAACTGCATTCTGCTTTGTTTGAGCTGCCACCTCGGTAATGGAAGATGTTAATTCTTCTATTGAGCTTGCTTGCTCAGTAGTTCCCTGCGATAATGCTTGACTCCCATCTGAAACCTGATTTGAACCTGAAGAAACTTGATCTGCAGCATTGTTTATCTCTATAAATACCTCATTAAATGAATCAAGTGTATGGTTTAATGAATCTTTTATTACTTTATACTTTCCTAAATACTCTCCTACCATGCCTCCACTTAAATCACCTTTAGCCATTTGCCTAAGAGTTTCTGTGGCTTCATCTATTGGCAAAGATACAGCATCAAGTGTCTTATTTAATCCTTCCAATATGTCTCTATACCCACCTTGAAATTTTAATGCATCGCTTCTAGTTTCAAGCTTTCCGCCTATTGCCCCATCCGCTATGACCGTAATTTCTTTAATGAGATTTTCTATGGTTGACATCATTATAATCATTGCTGGCATTAATTTATCATTTTCTGATCTTCTTCCAATCTTTTTAAGCTCCTTAAGTCCGCTTGTATCGCCTAAAGATGCTTGTGTAAGAAAAAATGATATACTCTCAATTCTTTCATTAACCGAATTTATATTTTCAGCAAATTCTTTCATAGTTCCCTGATAAGACCCTGTCATTTTATTGGTGAGGTCATTTAACGCCATGCTTGCCAAAACTTTTTTGGACTCATTTATTGGTTTACTAATTCCATCAAGAGTTTTATTAAATCCTTCCACAATTTCGCGATAACCTCCTTTAAAATTTGAAACATCACTTCTAGTTTCAATATCCCCACTAACAGCAGCCTGTGATAAAACATTAACTTCTTTAATAAGGTTTTTTATGTTAGTCATCATAACAATCATTGTTGGCATTAACTTATCATTTTCTGACCGTCTACCAATATTAATAATTTCTTGAATTCCATCTATATTACCTACTGATATCTCTGTATTTAATTTTACTATATTTACAATTCTTTCATTAACTGAGTTTATATTTTCAGCAAATTCCTTCATCATTCCTTTGTATGAGCCTGTCATTTTAATTGTAAGATCATTTACAGCCATATTTGCTAAAACATTGTTTGATTCATTTAATGGTTCAATGATTTCATCAATAATTTTATTTATGCCTTGCATTATTTTTTTATGATCTCCATTGTGCTTTGTTACATCTAACCTTGTTTGCACTTTGCCTTCAGCTATTATATCCTCAAGTATGTTTATATCTGAAACCACATTCTTAATAGATTTACTTATAAAATTAGATATTGTTAAATCTATTATAATAGCAATTAAAATAATCACTATTATAGAAAGTACAAGAATTATAAATGTTGAATTATAAACTTGTTTTGAGACTATGTTTTCAATTACTAAATGCATCATATAACCAATAAAACATCCTAAAATTGTTGTAATACTAAAACCAAATAATAATTTTGACCGTGTTTTCATATTATTAAACCATATCATAATTTATTTTCCTCCCATTTTTTAAAAATAATCAATGAACATTTAATATTTACTAGTATTTTCCAAAATCATTATTACTTAGGGATATCCTTGGTTTATTTTTAGTTAATGGCATATTTTCAGCAAAGACTCCTGGTTGTTTTGATGAATTCTGACTTTTATAAAAATTTGCAGATGATTCACTTTTTTGTCTGGTTACATCCATTTTTAGCCTAAACTTTCCTACCATATTCTTAAGCGTTGATGCTTGCCCTGAGAGTTCTTCACTAGCTGCTGCGCTTTGCTGTGCAGTGGCAGAATTAGTTTGTACCACATCTGATACTTGCTCGATTCCCTTGTTTATTTGATATATTGCAGTTGCCTGTTCATTTGATGCGGCTGCTATTTCTCCTACTAGTGTGGCGGCTTTAGTTACCCCTACTACTATTTGGTCCAGGGATTCTGCTGTACTATTTGCAATTTTTGTTCCAAACTCTACTTTTTTAATTGAACCTTCTATTAAATCTGTAGTTTCTTTAGCCGCATTTGCACTTCTTGCTGCAAGATTTCTTACTTCCTCTGCAACTACTGCAAACCCTTTACCATGTTGTCCTGCTCTTGCTGCCTCCACTGCAGCGT
>Ga0255362_1000197_pt1 | contig 15491 bp, 15 predicted proteins | sample GFST75r2metaG_FD_186000 | JGI IMG/M metagenome (GOLD analysis project Ga0255362, IMG submission 186000)
AAGCTATAAAGCTTACGGATTTCAACAAACTTATGATTCTTCAAGGTAAAGAACCTATTAGACTGGGCCATGATGAGTATGCAATTATCTCTAATACTGAGAGCACGAAAATTCTATATACCAATCTCATAAAAATAAAATTAAACGGTAACGAGCTTAGGCCTAAATATGATAAAAGTATATATGTAAATACTGAAACTGGTTATAATCCATATAATTATGGGACCATTGTTGCAGAAGATAAAAATGTTGATAAATTACAGACAGCACCCTTTTCACAAAAATTATGTATTCAATATAAAAGTGCCGATAAAGAATTAATTTCTAAAAAAATAAATACTTTATTTAAAAACACATCAAAATCCGGAGAATTTAGTCAGTATAGCAAAGTAGATACTTATGTTCAAGAACAAGGTAACTCTATTAGCTTTGCATTTATAGGAATTTACCTGGGGTTGGTATTTTTAATAACTAGTGTAGCCATTTTATCACTTCAACAATTGTCTGAATGTGCTGATAGTATAGAAAGATACAAAATTTTAAGGAAAATAGGAGTAGAAGAAGGAACAATCAATAAATCCATTTTTATTCAAACTGCAATTTATTTTTTTACACCTTTGAGCTTGGCTGTAATACATTCTATAGCAGGACTAAAACTGGCAAATGATATTCTGTTAAAAACAGGAGCTACTAATATAATAGGCAATATAATATTTACTGCAATTTGTATATGCTTTATATATGGGGGATATTTTATAGCCACATATATAGGTGCAAAAAACATTATTAAGAACAGTAATTAGACAATATAAAATTTTATTAATAAAGGAATATGAAGCTCATTTGTAGAAGTTTATTAAGAAACAGCAGGGGGTTGAATTCATCCTTAATATGTAAACAAATGCCTAATCCTAAAAATAATAATAGAATGATAAATTTAGGAATGTATGAAGATTATTTTATAAAAGAAATAGTACCTTTAACAGATAAAACTTTCAATACTATAAAAGATAGAAAGGGGAGATATATTGGTGGAATATCTGCAGGTGGCTACGTAGCTCTTCATAATACATTTAGGCATCAGCAGATGTTTTCAAAGGTTGGAGGTCATATGCCTGCTTTAGAATTGGAACTTGAAGAGGAAGACAAGCCATATTTTAAAAATATGGCTGTATGGGAAAAATATGATCTAATATATATTGCGAGAAACGATAATATTTCTTCTGATCTTGATGTGTATCTTGATGCTGGAGATAAGGATGAAGGTAGATTTTATGAAGGATGTTCAATGTTACATGAAATATTGAAAGAAAAAGGCATAAATTCTCAAAATAATATATTCCCTGGTAATCACAGTGCTGAGTATATACAATCCAATATTGAAAAATATCTAAAATTTTATGCTGGAGGTAGTTTATGATAATTAGAGAAATACAAGAAAAAGATAATGAACAAGTTGAGTCGCTTATCAGAACTTGTTTAATAGAATTTGGAGCAAATAAGCCAGGATGTGCATGGGAAGATGACAATTTGGGAAAATTTTATCAAGTTTATCAAAATGAAAAATCTAAATATTGGGTTGTTGAAGATAATAATAAAATAGTAGCCGGTTGTGGTATTGGTCCTTTACCTAATACAGAAAATATATGTGAATTACAGAAAATGTATTCGCTAAAAGATGTGAGAGGTACTGGAATTGCGAAAGAACTATTAAAAATTTCTTTGGAATTTGCAAAAGAGTATTATAAAAAGTGTTATCTTGAGACCTTTGAAAACATGGTTGCAGCCAATAAATTTTATAAAAAAAATAAATTTATTCAATTAGAAAAACCAGTAGTTGAAACAGAACATTATGCTTGCGATGTTTGGTATATAAAAACTTTATAATTTATCTATTATGAGGAGGGAATATCCTGGATACTAGCAAATCTGAATGGAGGCTTGAAAATGAATGGCTACAAATTGAATAATATAGTTACAGATAGATTAATTATTAGAAAGTTTAATAAAACAGATTGGAAAGATTTATATGAATATTTATCAAATGAGACAGTAGTAAAATATGAGCCATATAATATTTATTCTGAAATAGAAGCTAAGAAAGAAGCAATAGAAAGGTCAGAAAGTGAAATTTTTTATGCTGTATGTTTAAAAGAAACGGATAAACTCATAGGAAACTTATATTTAGCTAAAGGTGATTTTGACACATGGGAAATAGGCTATGTATTTAATCTAAAATATTGGGGAAAAGGTTATGCAACAGAAAGTGCAAAGGCATTGATTGATATAGCTTTTTCACAATTAGGAGCAAGACGTATTGTAGCAATGTGTAATCCTTTGAATGAACATTCGTGGAAATTATTAGAAAGGCTTGGTATGAGGCGTGAAGGAACTCTTATTAAAAATATATATTTTAAGAAAGATATTAATGGAGATCCTTTATGGGCAGATACCTATGAGTATGGAATTTTAAAGTCTGAATGGATAGCATGTATACATTTTGGATATAAAGGAAAATAGATATTGAACGATAATATATATGTTATCATTCAATAAAACGTAGATTTTTAATATTAATAAACATATATTAAGAAAATCAAGAATTATTGCTATTTTATACTATAAAAATAGCAATAATTCTTGATTTTTTAGAATATCTAGTATCTATAAGGAGATATAAGGTGAGACAACTATAGCGCTTAGTATTAACAATATGGTGAAAATGGTAACAAATGACAATATATTTTGCGGGGGTTAAAAGTATGAAAAACAGTGGCATCAAAGGCAATCTGCTTATTTTGGTAATTTTCATGTTAGTATTTACAGTAGGTATGGGAACATTTTCTTTCTATTCATTAAATAGCACTTCTAATCAAGGTAGAAATAATGTATCTACAGTTAGTAAATATGTTATTTTGGTTGATAACTCGAGAAATGTTCAAGTAACATTTAAAAAACAAGTACAATCCTGGAAGGATTTATTATTAAGGGGTTCAGATGAATCTAACTATAATACTTATCTAAGTCAATTTACGGGGTATAACAAAGATGTCACAGCAGGATTGACTGGGTTAAAGATTTCAATGGGTTCAATGAGACTTAATACAGCTCAAGTTGATAAGGTTTCAAGGGAGCTTGACCAGCTTCAAATTAATTATATTAATGCGTTAAAAAGCTATGATAAAAATAATAAAGAAAGCTATAAAATTGTTGATACATTAGTTAAAGGAATGGATAAAGCTCCAACAAATGATATGGATGTGTTAGTTAAATCAATAAGAGATAAATCAAATGTTGAAATAGCTAGTATGAATTTGTCATCTGAAAATAAAAATAAACAATTAGAATTGTATTTAATCATCATAATTATTATAAGTGTTAGTCTAATTATTTTACTTACATTAATGACACTAACAACTTATAAAAATATTGAAAAATTTATAAAACAATTTCAAGTCCTTATGCAGAAAGCAGAAGATGGAGATCTAACTATACAGGGAACTGTATTTTCTAGAGATGAATTAGGTTCTTTAACTATTAGATTTAATAAGTTTATTTCTAATATTAAAGATTTAATATTAGAAACTAAAGAGATGAGTGACTTAGTGGCTTATTCATCAAATGATATCCTTAAAAATTCCGATGAAACTGCTAGAACTTCACAACAAATATCAGAAACAATTTCAGATGTAGCAAATGGTGCAACCAGACAGTCTGGATTAGCTGAGCAAAGTAAGGACATGGTAGCCAGTGTAACAGAAGATTTAGATAAAGTTACTGAAGCTACTGATTATATGAAAGAATTAGTTATGGAAACAGATAAAATAGTAGCACAAGGCATTTCTCTTATTAAATTTCAAAATGAGAAAATGTTAGATAGTAAAAGTACAACAGAAGAGGTTTCATCATCAATTTTAAGTCTCTCAATAAAATCATCTAAAATAGTAGAATTTGTAGAGGTTATTTATGGCATTTCCACTCAAACTAATTTATTAGCATTAAATGCTTCCATAGAAGCAGCAAGAGCGGGTGAAGCTGGTAAGGGGTTTGCAGTTGTTGCTGATGAAATAAGAAAATTAGCAGAAGTATCTAGTAATTCCACAAGTAAAATCGAAGAATTAATTAAAGAAATCCAAACTGGAATAAGTGACACTGTTTCAAAAATGGAGAAATTTGAAAAAGCAATGAAAGAACAAACTGGATCAATAAAAAACACAGAGAATATTTTTTGGAAAATAAAAGATTCTACATCCAAGGTAACTAATGAGACTATAGAAGTTTCAAATAAGACTGAAATTATTGATAAAAATTTTATTTCTATTGAAAAAGCAATTAATAATATTTCTGATGTGATAGAACAGAATGCCGCCGCAAGTGAAGAGGTTGCAGCTTCAACGGAGGAACAAGTATCTTCTATTGAGGAAATATCGCTATCAATTGGTAGTCTTGCAAAATCCTCAGATAAACTAAAACAAATTTTAGATAAATACAAAGTTAAATAGAATTTATAAAGTCTTAGATCTTAATTTTAAGGATAATCCTAAAATTAGAATCTAAGCTTTATTTTTTGCTGCTAAAAGCGGAACCCTGGGAAAAGTGATTTGGAGTTTGAATAAATAGTTATATTAAAGTTTATTCTATACATGTAACATTTATTGGAGCACGATCTACTAATCGTTTGTATTCATATTTAGGATATCCAACCATGACAGCACCTGTTATTGATTTGTCTGTAGGAATATTAAATAGTTCTAATAATGGATAATAATTTGAAAATGCACACATTTCAAATAATCCAGCCCAGCAGGATCCTAATCCCATGGTAGTTGCAAATAATTCAAGATAAGATAATGAAGAAATAGTATTTTCTCTCCCATTTTTAAATTCTTTTGGAGCAATTGCTAAAATAAGATGTGGAGCATCACGCAGGATTGTATCAATACCAGCTTCCCTGTAATTACTAACATGTCGTGAAAAACTCCAGTGAGATTTGTTAGATTGATGTTCCATCCAGTCAACGATTACTTTAGTGGCATTTTCTAATATTTTTTTATCTCTTACTATAATATAAGAGACACATTGTGTATTGCTAGCAGTAGGTGCAAAATGTGCAATATCAACTAATTTTAATAATTTCTCTTGAGGAACGGGGGTATTTTTATAACAACGTATTGATCTACGAGATCTAAGAAAGTATTCAGCAGTTTGAGAATCTATAACTGGAAAATGTTCTATATTAACTTGACTAGAAAATGGTGTTTTAATATTATCAATTGCCCCATAGGGACATGCGGCAACACATTGACCACAAGCAATACATGAACTGGAATTAGTTTCTTCAGGACCGTTTTCATTCATACTTAAAAATCCTGTTGGACATACTTTTGTACAAATGCCACACTTGATACATGACGATTGATCTACTTTAATGAAATTCACTAACAGTCACTCCTATTTATTTTATATTTATAAACTATTATAGTAAAATAGTTTATAAGGTTATGTTATATTTAGAGACAGATATTAACAAGTACGCACTTATTAGTACCTATTAATATAATTATGTTACTGACAATATATAAGCAGGAGTGAAAATAATGATAAAATTCAACCATATTGAATACAATTGTGCTATGGAATTAACAATAGAAATAATAGGCGGTAAATGGAAACCACTTATTATTTGGTATTTAGGTGAAAAAACTATGAGATTTTGTGAGCTAAAAAGGTCAATGCCACACATTACTCAAAAGATGTTTACTCAGCAACTTAAAGCATTAGAAAAAAGTGGATTAATTAAAAGGGTTGTTTATACTGAAAAATCACCTAAAGTAGAATACTCTCTTACTGACATTGGAAAGAGTCTTTTACCTATTTTATTAACTTTATGTGAGTGGGGGGTTAACTATACTCGCTCAGTTGAATTGTAACTTATTTTGATACACAAAAATGTCTCAGTACAAGTATCTGTTACTTTGTTAATACTTCTGCAAATTTTGATACATCTCTTATTAAAATTATTGTTTTATCATTTGTAAATAAGAATAACACAAAAATAAAGAGTTCAAAGGTTGCTTGATTTTTTTAAAATTAGTAATCATATCTAAAAATATTAATTTGAAATAAATAAAAGCTTACTATGGATAAAGGAGTTTGAATATTAAAATGAAATTTCAGCTTAATGAAAAACATTGTTGGGTAGAGCAGATTGGATCATCAAATCAACCAATGCCACTAATAATTTTGTTATCTGGGGAATATGAAGAGCATACATTGTCGGGAATCCGTGAAATGCTTTTGCAACAGATAGATGAAGGAAACTGTAAGGCATTTATCATAGCAGGATTTGGACCAATTGACTGGGACAGGGATTATTCACCCTGGTATCTTGAAAGAAACAACGGACGGGTTTTTGAAGGTAAGGCAGATGAAATCATAGACTTTATGAAAAATACTTTGATACCAGAACTACAGAAAAGTTTTTTACTAAATGGTGAAGTGTATCCGGTGGGATATTCTCTGGGGGGGTTAACAGCCATTTATGCCCAGTGCAGCATAGGCTTTACTGGTTGTGGCAGTTGCTCTGGAGCATTGTGGTATCCTGGATGGCTAGAATTTGTCAAGAAGCATCTCCCGTCTGGTAAGGTATATCTAAGTTTAGGCGGTAAAGAGGAAAAAACAAAGGATTCTCTTATGTGTCAGGTTGGTATAATCACGCAGAAGACCAAAGAGCTAATTTCAAAATCAACCGAAGTAGTTTATTTCAAAGAGCCTGGTGGACATTTTAAAGAAGTACCTCAGAGAATCGCAAGGGCTATTCTCTGGCTACTGAAATTGTAGAGGCATGAATAAAGTTTCTATTGACAATGCTATCCTTTAGTATCTATGATGGGATTTAACAAGGGAAATATTATGGAATTATATCAGAAATAGCAAATAAATATGGGAAGACTATTCCACAGATATGTATTAGATATATTCTGCAAAGGGGAGCTTTACCACTTCCAAAGTCTACTCACGAAAAATATATTATTGAAAATGCTAACGTAGATTTTGAAATTTCTAAAGAAGATATGGAATATTTGAATAGTCAAAAAATATAGGTAGAGCATTTTTTTAGTAACAAGTGTTATAATATAAATCAAGAGGTTATTAAGTTAATAAAATATAAAATCAAGGGGGAAAAGTATATGAATAAGGAACAAATGGATCGAATTCACACTGGAAAAGGATTTATTGCTGCATTGGATCAGAGTGGTGGTAGCACTCCAAATGCACTTTTGCAGTATGGTATTTCAAAAGACAGTTATTCTAATGATGAAGCAATGTTCAAATTGGTACATGAAATGAGAACACGTATTATAACAAGCCCTGCATTCAATTCTGAGCATATTTTGGGTTCCATCTTATTTGAAAATACTATGGACCGTAAGATTGGTGATAAATTTACAGCAGATTTTCTTTGGCAGGACAAAGGTGTTGTGCCTTTTTTAAAGATCGATAAAGGACTTGCAGAAGCTCAGAACGGTGTTCAACTTATGAAATCAATTCCGAATTTGGATGAATTATTAAAGCGTGCCATTGAAAAAAATATATTTGGAACAAAAATGCGTTCGGTGATTAAAGAAGCCAATTTAGAAGGAATTAGAAAAATAGTTGAGCAACAATTTGATATTGGCAAAACAATAGCTGAAGCTGGGCTAGTTCCAATTATAGAACCAGAGGTTGATATCCATAGTGCGGATAAGGAAAAATCAGAAGGAATATTAAAATCTGAAATTTTCAATCAATTAGCTAGCCTTGACAAAGACGTAAAAGTAATACTTAAACTTTCAATACCAACAGAAAATAACTTTTATAAAGAGTTAATGGATGATACACATGTTGTAAGAGTAGTAGCTTTGTCAGGAGGGTACACTCAAAGTGAAGCAAATGAAAAACTTGCACATAATAACGGCTTGATTGCTAGTTTTTCCCGTGCCTTATCCCAAGGACTTACTGCTCAGCAAACAGATAAAGAATTCAATTTGATGTTATCTAATTCAATTAGTTCAATTTATGAAGCATCCATAAAATAATTAGATAGTTATTCTGCAAGTTACGCCTATAAGAGTATAAACTAGCGATGATTAGTTAATGCTTTATTATATTTAGTAATTAAGACTGTACGTACAATAGTGCAGCCTTTTTTATTTTGGAAAATCATATTGTAATTTCAAAAAAACAACAGTACAATAAGTCATGCAATGTAAAAAGACTAAATATTCTACAACGAGGAGTATTATAAAATGAAATACTATTTTGCACCCTTAGAAGGTGTTACTGGATATATATATAGAAACGCATATCAAACTTTTTTTGGACAAATTGACAAATATTTTACACCATTTATTTCACCAACTAGTAATAAGTTTTTTACTTCCAGAGAGTTAAATGATATATTACCCGAGCACAATGAAGGAATGCCTGTGGTTCCTCAAATACTTGCAAATAATTCTGAGTATTTTATTGGTACAGTGGAGGAGTTAACTAAGTTTGGTTATAATGAGATTAATTTAAATTTGGGTTGCCCATCTGGTACAGTTGTTGCAAAGCATAAAGGTTCAGGATTTCTTGCACAAAGAGAACGGTTGGATGAATTTTTAGAGGATGTATTTGCAAAAATATCAAACAAGATTTCCATAAAGACAAGAATTGGAAAAAATTCTCCGGATGAATTTTATGGGTTAATTGAAATCTTTAACAAGTATCCACTAGAGGCGCTTATCATTCATCCAAGAATACAAACGGACTTTTACAAAAACAAGCCCAATATGGAGGTGTTTAAAGATGCACTTGAATTAAGTAAAAATCCTGTTTGCTATAATGGTGATATTTTTAAGGTCAAGGATTATAATAAATTGTTAGAAATCCATCCAAGTTTAGATGCAGTAATGCTAGGACGGGGTATTATTGGAAATCCAGCATTAATAGGAGAGATTAAGAATAATTATGTTCCAGATAAGCAGGTAATTAAGGCATTTCACGATGTTGTTTATTCAGGATATCAAAAAATCCTTTCTGGAGATAAAAATGTATTATTTAGAATGAAAGAATTTTGGTTTTATATGATACATATGTTTGCACAGAGTGATAAGTACGCTAAAAAAATAAAAAAGGCAGATAGATTATGTGATTATGATGCAGTTATATCAAGGTTGTTTCAAGAACTTGATTTAGAATAAATAAAAGATATTTTAATACGAAGAAAATTATAATTCAAAATCATGATAATATTTTAATATAAGATTATTAAAAGACCACCCGTGTATTAACGAGCGGTCTTTAGGTGGTTACCAACTATTAAACTGTTTTAAAACTTCCGCAGTCTGTACATTCTGGTGTTTTAGCAACACTTTCATGTTTTACAACTTCAATTTTGTTTAATGTACAAAAATTATCATCTTTGCAATGATATTCACATTCATTTACTGAACAACCTATACAGTCATTATGTTTCATAAAAAAGTACCTCCCTTTATAAAATTATAAGATTATTATTAGCACAAATAAAAATAATTATTCTAATAATATAAAATTGTGACGTAGTTGTAATTAAGAGTGTACGAATTTTTTAGTGATAATTATTATAAGGGTGTGAATTGGGTGCAAAACGCGAAATTAAATTTCTCGTGTATAAAGATTGACGAAATAATTAACTCACTATATAATGAACGTATAAAAAATTTTAATTTAATCTATGAAAGTAAATTCATAAATTTAAATTATGGGGTGATGAATTTGAGTAATATAAAATGGGCAATACTAGGACCTGGAATGATTGCAGCAGAATTTGCGAATGCAATAACCGAAGCTAATGGATCTGTATGGGCTGTAGGTTCAAGAAATATTGAAAAGGCAAAAAAATTTGCAAGTGAGCATAAAGTGGAAAATGTATATGGAAGTTATGATGAAATGCTTATGGATAAGGATATTGATGTGGTTTATATATCAACGCCTCATTGTAATCACTACGAATATATAATGAAAAGTCTTAAAAACAATAAACATGTGTTGTGTGAAAAAGCTATAACTGTAAACTCTAATCAACTAAATGAAATAGCGGATTTAGCTAAGAAAAAAAATTTGATAGTTGCAGAGGCTATGACAATTTATCATATGCCATTATATAAAAAACTTAGGAAAATAATTGATGAAGGAAAAATTGGAAAAGTTAAAATGATTCAAGTATCTTTTGGAAGTCTTAAAGAATATGATGTTAATAACAGATTTTTTAATAAAGAACTAGCAGGAGGAGCACTTCTTGACATTGGGACATATGCAATATCTTTTACACGCTATTTCCTTTCAAGCATGGTGCAAGAGGTATTGACTACAGTAAAGAAATTTGAAACTGGTGTAGATGAACAATCAGGTATAATACTAAGAAATAGTGATGACGAAATGGCTGTGATTTCTTTAACCATGAGAGCAAAACAACCTAAAAAGGGTGTTGTGGCAGGTGAAAAAGCATATATTACTGTGGATAATTTTCCTAGGGCAGACAAAGCAACTATAACGTATCCAGATGGAACGGTAGAAATCATAGAAGCAGGAGCAAGTAAAAAAGCTTTAATTTATGAAGTAGAAGATATGGAAAATTGTATAGTAAATAAAGATAGGAATAATACATTAAAACTATCTATGGATGTAATGAATATAATGGATAATGTTAGAGATCAATGGGGGATAAAGTACCCATTTGAATAAGGTACAACCAAATGAAGGAGACATATAAGTTGGATAACAACGGTAAAAGCGTATTAGATAAAATTTTTGCAGTATATGATAATTTGTATGAAGCAGAAAAAAAAATTGCGGATTATGTTATAAACAATCAAGAAGAAATTATTGATATGACTGTTTCAGAGTTAGCAGTTAAAAGTATTGTTAGTGAAGCTACTATAATTAGATTTTGTAAAAAATGCAAATTAAAAGGATTTCATGATTTAAAAATAAACATTGCAAAGGAAATGGTAAATTCCGAAGAAATAAGCACATCAAATGATATAGATATAAAAAATATAGGACAGTCACTTAAAAATATATTGGCAAATAAGATTGAAGAGTTAAAACAAACTATATCTATGATGAATGAAGATGTTATTAGAGAAATACTTACTATAATTAAGGAAGCAAGAATTGTTCAATTTGTTGCAGTGGGAAATACATTACCTGTAGCTCTAGATGGGGCATACAAATTCAACCAAATAGGAATATCATCTGTTGTAAATACAATTTGGGAAACTCAACTTGCATTTACATACACACTCACTGATAAGGACGTAGTTATAGCCATATCGAATTCTGGATCCTCAAAAAAGCTTTTAACTTTAGTTGATGTTGCAAATAAAAAACATGCGACTACTATCAGTATAACAAATCATGAAAACTCACCTTTAGCTAATAAATGTAAATATCAAATAAATACTGCTACAAGAGAAAAACTATTTATGGATGAGTTTAGTTTTTCAAGAGTTTCGGCAATGACGGTAATAGAAACATTATACTTGTTATTAACTGCAGAAAAAAGGGATGCATATAGCTGGATTAGTGAGCATGAACAGTCTATAGCAGAGGACAAGGTTTAAGTAAATATTAGATTATTATGTACCACTTTGTAAATCACAAAGCATTTATGCAAGGCAGTTCACAGAAATATGAATTGGCTTGCATTTTTATTTGTAATAGAATATATATAATTACAATAATAGTGTATAATAGTATAATACTGACAAGCATATATACTAGTTAACTATATAGTGTAGGAGTGAATATACAATGATTACTGAACTTTTTATTAATTCATGTATTTTAATAACCTTTATAAGTGTGTTTTATACTTTTATTCTTAATAAAAATACCTATCTCAGTACATCACGTTTTTTTAAAGTATTAGTTGGATTTTGGAGTGGTTTATTAGGAATCTTATTAATGTTGTTTAGCGTACCAATTAATCAGAATGTAATAGTTGACTTTCGTTATGTACCTATTATAATAGCTGCTATTTTTGGAGGAATATTATCACCAATTATGGCTTCAATTATCATTGGTGTTTTTAGTATTTTATATTTGGGTATTACTAAAGCCTCAATAGTTGCTTTAATAGATGTTTTTTTAATTGGAATTGGATGTAGCATTATTTCATCTACTAAAGCATTAAGAAAAATCAAATGGATTCATTCCATTGTATATTTAAATATAGTTACATCTATTTCCATGATAATTGTTATTAAGGATTCTAGATTGCTATTTACAAGTTTGAGTGTATACCCAATTGCAATAATACTTATGGCGTATTTTGTATTTAAATATACGGAATACTTAAGTAAATCTGTTAAAATTCATAGAATATTAAAAAGGCAAGCAACAGTGGATTCTTTAACTGGACTAAATAATGTAAGGCAATTTAAAAAGGATTTAAACAATTTTTCACAGAGGGCAATAAGAAAAGGCAAAAAATTATCTTTATTATACTTAGATATTGATTATTTTAAAAAGGTAAATGATACATATGGTCATAGTTCAGGGGATAGAGTACTTAGAAATTTAGCAATAATATTAAGGAGAACGTGTAGGAGCTTTGATATTATTTCTCGTAATGGAGGAGAAGAATTTTCAGTGCTACTCTTAGATTGCTCGGGTTCTAATGCATTTAGAATTGCAGAAAGAATAAGAAAAAACGTGGAAGAAAATAAATTTTACATTTCTGATAAATATATAATAAATTTAACAATTTCTATTGGAATTTCAACATACTCAGATATAACTGATAATATAGATAATCTATTTAAAAATGCTGATAATGCGTTATATGAAGCTAAAATAACAGGTAGAAATAAAATTTGTATACATGATTTAAATAAACAAATAATTGATATTGGTATGTAATAAAAATAAAAGTTTATTTGTCAAAAACTCCAATGCTTTTAAGTTTATTATAATACCAATAGCCTGATAGATATGGGGGTATATAGGACAAGAATGTCCAAACAATATTCCAACCATTATCATAGGTTACCATTCCAAAATTTAAGGCTAAATATTCCGCTACAGTAGTCATAAAAGTGAATATCATTATAAGTATATAGGGTGATACTTTTTTAATTTGAATATAATGTATTAAATAACATCCAAGTATAGGATATAAACCTAGATTTATTGACATGGTGGTGAGGTCATCCTTAATTTCTAAAGGTGCAAAACGATTAAAATTAAGGTGGAATAAAGCCTCATTTAGAGTATATGCCCATACTGACATAAAGGGAGCAATAACTAATAAGGTTTTCTTATCTTTTAAATAAAGGAATACCCCAAATATCCAAGGAATAATAAATCCTAATATTATATTTAGAATCATATAATCATCTCCTAATTAATATTTAGTTTTATTATTACCTAAATAATTAATTTCTATTAATGTAAAGAAAATTATGATTTACCAATCAATGAATCATGTGGTATCATATAATTTACATGAATAATGGGAGGCGCATATTTTATGAACATTGAACCAAAAGAAAAAATTGGTGCAGGAATTAAAACAATTTCAATTATTACTATAGTGTTTTATTGTATTCAATTATTATATTCAGTATATGCATTAGTATTTAAAGACCAGTTAAATTCTCAGTTAGCACAGCAAGGAGTAAACACAACATTTTCTTTAAATGAAATTATAGTACCAATAATTTTTTCAGTACTTATGATAGTTTCTATTATACTTATTCTATTAAAAAATACAATTGGTATTTTTGCTTATTATATTGTATATATTAGTAGTATAATATATACAATTTTCCAAAGTGGATTTAGTACTAGCATACTAATTGGATTAATATTACCAGTTCTTATGGCAATATTTTTATATCAAAAGAGGGCTATTTTTAAAGGCAAGGAAATAATATAGATCGGTTTTTGAAATGTTATAATAAGAAATAATTTTATTTGAAAGTTTTCAGTAGAAAATAATGCGATTTTTTATATGCACTTAAGTAAAATAGTGAGGTTAAGACTATAGGTGAAGTTGTGTTCACATATAGTCTTTTTCTTTTACCTAGAGTAATTATAAAAAAGGGTAATGGATGAAGTGAAACAAATTAAATTTTCTACTATAATGTGAAATTAATGGTATACTGATTTCATTGTTAGTTCTTTTAAGATGTCTAAAGTGGGGTTAGGCTGAAAAATAATCTTTCCATAACTCCTGTTAATTTCACATAGGATAAAAGAAATTAATACAAATTTTACTTTGTATTAATTTTAAAAATTAAACAAGGGGTGACATATTATGTTTCTAAATAAAATGAAATTGTCAAATAAACTCAACGTAGGGTTTAGCATTATGTTTTTACTAGTTTTAGTTATAGGAGTATTTTCATTTATAACTGTAAGTGGAATTGGATTTTCTATGGATACTTTAGTTAATAAAGACAATAAAAAGCTTACTGAATCATATGAAATGAGGGAATATCTAAACGATACCACAATTAGGTTATCCAACATATGTATAAGTAGTGACATAGCATATATGAATTCTGAAAAAAAAATATTAGATAATGATATATCTTCATATAATAAAAGTAAGAGCATACTGACAAGCCTTTTGGTTACAGCTAAGGGCAAACAGATAATGTCTAAAATTGATAGCAATGATAAAGTTTATTTTGCTACTGTAGATAGTTCATTAAAAGTCGGCATGAATACAGATGTTACCAGTGAACAACTACAATCTATTATTGATAATGTTAATAAACCTAAGAATGCAACTTCAATTAACCTTCAAGATATGGTTAATAATGAGCAACAGATTACTCAGAGTTTATCAACTAGTACAAAAGATGCTACAACTACTCTTGGGACACAGATAATTATTTTATTAATTATTTCTTTTATACTTGCAATTATTTTAGCTACAATAATAAGAAAATCAGTTACTAGTCAAGTAAAAGTCATTGCGGATGCAGTTTCAAAACTTGCAGATGGAGATTTAAATTTTGAGCTAAAATCAGTTACTAAAGATGAAATTGGTAAAACTATAGACTCTTTGAATACAGCAATTAAAAAATTAAATCTTAATCTTTCAGAGGTGAAAAAACAAAGTAAAAATGTATTCCAGGGCAGTGAAGCTACTAATATAGCATTCATTGATATAAGTGGTAGTATTGAGCAAATTTCTGCAGCAACAGAAGAAATCTCTGCTTCTATGCAGGAATCTAGTGCTTCTGTAGAAGAAGTTACTTCTATGGCTAGTACTGTTAAAGAACAAGCCAATAATTCTGTTTTAAAGACTAAAGCAGGTCTTTCTATATCATCAAATATACAGAAAAAAGCTTTGAAAATAAATGAAGATTCATCAAAATCAAAAGAAGCTGCTGAAAATATATTTAGAGATGCTAAAAAACAATTAGAAGAGGCAATTACAGCTTCAAAGGTTGTAAGTGATATATCAC
>Ga0255362_1000198_pt1 | contig 15429 bp, 13 predicted proteins | sample GFST75r2metaG_FD_186000 | JGI IMG/M metagenome (GOLD analysis project Ga0255362, IMG submission 186000)
ACTTACAATACTACATAAAAAATATGTTGTCAATATAAATGGAAGATAAGCAGTTCCACAAAGGTAGAATTAACAATGTAAGAGTTCTAAGTGATAAGTTAAGGAAGATTATTTCTGCTGAAGCAGAAATAATCAGAAAAAATAAAAAAGAGTGCAAGCGGAATTGGTATAAACAAATCCACTTGCACTCCCAATTATTTTCAACAATTATGAAAAAATTTGATCTTGTCACGTGTCTCTTGTCACTTTTTTATTTGTCTCTGTATTGAAGGGCAGCTTTTCCCTCGTCACCTGTACTTACACGGATTACATTTTGAACTTCATATACAAAAATTTTCCCATCACCAATATTACCAGTATGTAATACTTTTTTAGCTACTTCCACAACCTCTTTAACTGGTATGTCACTAACTACTATCTCAACTTTCACCTTTTGTAATAAATTCATCTCTACAGTATTTCCACGATAGTATTCCTTATGTCCTTTTTGCATTCCACACCCCAAGACATTTGAAACCGTCATGCCTGCAACTCCAATTTCATTCAGTGCATCCTTTAAATCATCAAATTTACTTGGAGAAGTAATAATATCTATCTTTGTAAGCTTTTCACTCATAATAAATCCTCCTCTCTTTATTTATTAGTTTAAACCACCATATGCATCTTCACCATGTGATGAAACATCTAGTCCAGCTTGTTCCTCTTCGTCACTAACTCTTAAACCAATAACCTTTTTTATTACTAATAATATTAGAAATGTAACTACTGCTGCATAAACAATGGTTGCACCAATACCTACTAATTGCTTACCAACTAATGCTATATTACCATGAATTAGACCATTATCGCCAGCAGCATTTATACCCTTCCAAGCAAATATACCAGTAGCAATTCCTCCCCAAATTCCGCCAATCCCATGACAACCAAAAGCATCAAGAGCATCATCATAACCTATTTTTGACTTTAAGAAGGTAACAGATGAGAAACAAATTGCTCCTCCAATTAATCCTATTAATATAGATGCTAATGGACTAACAAAACCTGCACCTGGTGTTATTGCAACCAGTCCGGCTACTGCTCCACTGGCAACTCCTAAAGACGTTACTTTTTTTCTATGAATATATTCACATACTGCCCATGCAATTGCTGATGCAGCTGCAGATGTATTTGTTGTAACAAAAGCATTTAGTGCTAAACTATTTATTCCAAGAGCACTACCTGCATTAAATCCAAACCATCCAAACCAAAGTATTCCCGCTCCAAGCATTGTCATTGGAATATGATGTGGAGTTACCGCTTTTTTTCTCTTTCTCCCACCAAGCATTATTGCTGCCACCAATGCTGACACACCTGAACTTATATGAACAACGTCTCCACCTGCAAAATCTAATGCTCCAAAATCTCTTATCCAACCATGAACTCCCCATACCCAATGAGCTAGTGGATCATAAACTAGAGTAGTCCAAAGTACTAAGAATACTACAAAAGCCATAAATTTCATTCGTTCAGCAATTGCTCCTGAAATTAAGGCTGGAGTTATAATTGCAAACATCATTTGAAATAACATAAATGCTTGATGTGGTATTGTAGCTGCGTAATCAGGATTTGGTGCAAAACCTACACCATTTAGCCCTGCAAATTGAAAATTACCTATAAGTCCACTGATATCCTTACCAAATGCTAAGGTATACCCAATTAGTATCCACTGTAATGATACTATTACTACTGCTACATAACTATGCATGGTTGTACTTAATACATTTTTTCTTCTAACCATTCCAGCATAAAACAATGCCAGCCCTGGAGTCATTAACATAACTAGTGCTGTTGCAAAAAGTACAAATGCCGTATCTCCTGTGTTTATTCCGTTCATAAAGAATTCCTCCTCTGTTTTTATGTTTTAAATTATGATTAATAAATAAGTTCTTTTCTTTAATACTATAATCATATTGTTTTCTATTCTATAGTATTATTATCTGATTGTCAATAAAATTATTATTATTTTGATAACATTGCAGTTAAAAGCTTTGTTATTACACATGTTATATTCTTATACAAATTATCATTATGGTAAAAGATTAATTATATTACATATTGTTGCCTTAAACTAAAAGGAGATGCATTCAGATTTGTGTAAACAAATCCTCCTGCATCCCATTTTATTAAATTTTAAGTTTTTCACTAAAAATCTTCCTTAACCCTTAACTGTTTTAGTGCTACTTATAATAAAGAAAACAACTGCAAATAGCATTATAACTCCAAGTTCCTGTGAAACATTTATTAGTGATCCTCCACTCAAAATTTTATCTGACGCCTTCATAGCCCAGGTAGAAGGAACAAAATTTGATATATTTTGAAGTGTGCTTCCCATTATATCCCATGGAAAAAGGCATCCACCAAGCATTGCTATGGGTATTCCTATGGCAGGAACCATAGCATTGGCTTGCTTTAAATTCTTAGATCTATTACATATTGCAACCCCAAGTGCCACACAGGCAATACCAAAAACAGCAAATACTACAAACAGATTGATTAAAGATGGTCCTAAATCACTGTGGAACACATATTTCATTACTAATAGGACTCCTGCGGTTTGTATTAAATTTACAACTATAAAACTTAATACACATTGAAACATATAGTTTCCGGATTTTGTTCCGCTAGCATATATCCTATTGTATGTCCCTGACTCCTTATCCTTTAAAATCAATGTGGTTGCCATAATACTTATAAATATCATACTCATTACTAAAAACCCTAAAGAACTTGATGAAGTCTTCAATTTTTCACTTTCTCCGCTAGTATAGCTAACCTTTGATGCAAAATTTTCTTTCTCATAATCCTTTATTCCCTGATAAAATTTATTACTATTTCCATTTGATGCAACTGCTATATTCCTAGCAGCATTAGTAAAACTATCTACTAAATATTTTATGGAGGAATCATTACTCATTCCCTTGATACCATACATTTGAATTTTACCTGATTCCTTGTTTTTTAATATACTATCAGTAAAACCCTTTGGTATTACAATTGCCGTGTCAATGGTTTTATCAATGATAGCGTTCTTAATTTCATCCTGTTTCATTTCATGAATGTTTCCTTTTGCCGTTAATGTTTCTTTTAACATTGAAGTTAATTTAGTATTGTCATTATTCACAAATCCTATATCAAAACCAGTATTTGCTGAACTGTACAGACTTCCTATAATTGCCGTAAATGCAATAGGAATTACAAACATAACTATAAGATTTGTTTTTTTTCTGAATATCCTCTTCAAATTATTAAAAAATATTGTCATGATATCTTCCTCCTTGCACCAATTCCTGCTATTACAAAGGCAATTATAGCAATTATAAACATTGTTATTATAGATTGTCCTGCCACTGAAAGTGAACCGCCGTAAATTGTATTAAATAATGATGTTTGTGCCAGCTGATTTGGCACGTAATTAATAAGTGGAATATCGCCCATGGAAATCTTTACATATCCTCCAGATATAAATGTGAATATCGGCACAATTATTCTTAAAATTCCCGATGCTTTATCCGAATCTCCCATAACAGACCCAACCATAACTCCAATTGCTGTAGACAGTACAGACAAAGCAAAAATAGTTGCAGCTATAATAAATTGATGGCTCCCCCAATTTACCCCGTAAGCATATTTAGTAAATAAGATCAGAACCAAAGCTTGAAGTAGTAGCGTAAATACAGCTCCAAGCATTACTCCAAGTAGATGCTGAAAGGCTCCTGTAGAGGTTGTTTTTATCCTTTTACCAATATTGTTAAAGAACATGTCATCTAGTTCTGTGCACCCATATATAGCACCATACATAAGTGTCATTACAAGCATAGTTACTGCATAATAATCTATAGCCCTAGGGCTAGTACCTTCTATATTTAAATAGTTTTCATTAATATTGTCATTTGTTTTATACTGAGTCATTTTATGAGCTATTTTCGAAGCAGTCATGGTAGTATTCGCTCCGTTATTATAGCTATCAATTATGCTCTCCACAATACTATTCCTAACGGTGTTGTTTTTGCTTTCATAGATATTTATTTTTCCTTTTTTATCTTTAGTTATATTATTAGAATAATCTTTATCAATATATATAAGTGCTGAGGCTTTTCCGTCATTAACAAGTTTAGTACCTTGCTTATAGTTACTTGCTTTTTTTACATCCAGTATAGACTCAATCTCTTTGTCGTTAAGAAAATCATCAAAATTCTTTGATATGTCTTTATTATCGTTATTTAAATAATATACAGTTGTTTTCCCTAAACTATTTTCAGAAAAGGTATCTGCGCTTTTAAGAGCATTACCTAAAATCAGTATCAAAACTATTGGCAATAATAATGTGATAATAAGCGACTTCCTGTCACGTAAATTTCTTTGAATTACACTGAATGCTATATAAAATACTTTCAATTTTATAACCTCCTTAATATTAATCCCTTAATTTTCTTCCTGTCAGTGTTAAAAATACCCTTTCCAGCGTTGGTTTTTCAACCACAATAGAAATGATTTTACTCTTAAATTCTGCTACCTTACCCGTAATGGCAGTTATATTTTCACTGTTTTTTTCTGACACAACTACTATTGTATTTCCATTCACTTCACAGTTTTTAATTCCCTTTATACTCTTGATTGCTTGAATTAATGCATCTTCAACATGTGATAATTCTAGCTCCACCCGTTCTTCGTTTAGAATTAATTCTTTTAATTCATCTGCAGTTCCTGTGGCAATTTCTTTGCCATGATCAATAATAGTTATCCTTGTACATAACTTCTCTATTTCCTCCATGTAATGTGATGTATATATTATTGTGGAGCCTTGCTCATTAAGTTTTTTAACTGACTCTAAAATATGATTTCTTGATTGGGGATCAATGCCAACAGTAGGTTCATCCATGATAATTAATTTTGGTCTGTGAACTATTGCACAAGCTATATTAAGTCTTCTTTTCATTCCACCTGAATACTGAGATGGCTTGTCTTTTTTTCTATCCCATAACCCAGTGAAATCCAAAGCTTCCTTAACTCTTTCCTTTAAAAGTGCTCCTTTTAAACCATTTAATCTGCCGAAAAAAGCCACGTTTTCATAGGCTGAAAGCTCATCAAATACTGCAATATCCTGTGGAACAACGCCTATGTCTTTTTTTATTTCCATTTCATGCTGCTTAAACTTTTTACCAAATACCATAATCTCACCGGCATCTACTTTTGTTAAACCGCATATAGCATTTATAGTTGTAGATTTTCCTGCTCCATTAGGTCCTAGAAGTCCATAAATTTCCCCTGCTTCAACTTTCAAATTCAAATTATCCACTGCAACAAAATCTTTATACTTTTTCTGAAGATCTTTAATTTCTAATAACATAATAATTCCTCCTATAAATTCGATATAAATAGAGTTTTTTACCCACCTTTGTGCTTGTTTTTCTTCTTTATATTTATATAATACAAAAATTGCACTTAATGAGATAGTTACTATTAACACATATATTTATGACAATTGTCATTTTAATCGTCACCAGCCCTAAAAATGAATAAAATAGGGATGCAAGTAGATTTGTTTATACAAAGATCCACTTACATCCCTAAAATATTTTAATTTGTAACTTGTAACTTGTCCCTTGCCACTTGTCGCTTGCTTGTCCCTTACAGCTGGTTCCCGTTGCTCTTTATTACGTCCTTATACCAATAAAAGCTTTTTTTCTTAATTCTCCTTAAATCTTTTAAATCAAATTCATCTCTATTAACATATACAAAACCGTAGCGTTTACTACAACCTTCATGGGTGCTAACAAGATCTATAGCAGACCATGGGCAGTATCCAAAAAACTTTACACCATCATTTATTGCAAGTTTTCCTTGTTCAATATGTTTTCGAAGAAAATCAATACGATAATCATCATTAACTATATCCCCATCTTCCAATTTATCAAACGCACCTAATCCATTTTCTGTGACTATTAAAGGTAAATCATATCTTTCATTTAATTCGCGCAAAGTATTTCTAAAACCAACAGGGTCTATTTCCCACCCGAATTCATTTTTTTCTAAATTAGGGTTTGTTATTCCCTTAACTACTCCAAGTTCCTCAAAAGAAGCTTGTTGGTCCATATTAACAACAAATTTAGGTTTATCATTGGTTTTATCTCTTATACTTTCAGCTACTGTAGCTGATGCATAATAGTTAAACGCAATAAAATCTGGATGAGCATCTTTTAATATATCCATATCTCCCTCTTCAATAACTGGAGTACACCCTTTTTCCTCCATATAACTCCATGCTATACTGTTATATCTGCCAAATACAGCCGCGTCTAAATATAACCAATTTCTTATGGACGAAAAGTTAGAAGCTGCAAGTGCATCTTCTGGTTTTGAAGTTGCAGGATAAACGCAACTGATATTAGGGGCTGGTCCTATTTTAGCTTTAGGACACATATTGTGACAAATCTTCATAGCTTTAGCCTGGGCAAGTAACATATGGTGATTTTGCTGATATGCTTTTTTACCTGGATTTTCTCCATTATCTCCAGTGATTCCTAAAACCGATCCATGTAAAATCATCATGTTTTGTTCGTTAATTGTAAGCCAGTAGTTTATTTTATCTCCAAATCTCTCGAACAAAATTTTCGCATAATTCTCGAAGTCATCAATAGTTTCCCTTCTTGACCATCCACCTTTTTTTTCAATTTCTACAGGTAAATCAAAGTGGTACATTGTAACAATGGGTTCTATACCATAGGATAGCAATTCATCTATTAAATTATCATAAAATTTTATTCCCTTTTCATTGATTTCACCAATGCCATTTGGTAATATTCTTGTCCATGCAATGGAAAATCTAAATGCTTTAAAACCCATCTCTGAAAATAGTTTAATATCTTCTTTATAATTATGATAAAAGTCGCTAGTAACTTTAAAATCAGTAGTTCCTTCAGGTTGTTTTGATACATCCTGTACAGATAAACCTTTTCCATCTTCATTGAAAGCGCCTTCCACTTGATACGCTGATGTTGATGCTCCCCATAAAAAATCTTTTGGAAACCCCTTTATTTTGTTATGATACATTTTATCACCCTCCATAAATTTTATACCTTGTACCATGTATATTTTTAGGTATCTTAAAAAGATGACATTCAATATTCTCCCCTACTTTTAAAAAATACCTTAAAATCCTACTATTAATTTATTTTTTCTGCACTTATGCACAAATCTTAGTTGTTAAAAACTCTTTAAATAAAATATTGCAAGCTGTGTCCTATCACGAAGTTCAAGTTTTTCTAAAAGATTGGTAATATAATTTCTTATGGTTCCCTCCCCTAAATAAAGCTTGGATGAAATCTCCTTATTTGATAATCCTTCACCAATAAGTCTTAAGATGTCCATTTCCCTTCCAGTTAGTTTAAAATCCTCCGGTGTCTTTTTATTTTCATTTTTAAGATGCGATGATATAGTTTCAGCCACATTTTTTTCAAATACCATATTTCCCTTAGCAACAGCCTTCAAACTATCAATTATACTATCTGAAGTTTGATTCTTTAGTATATAACCCTGGGCTCCATTTTTAAGTGCCTCTTTTATATATTCATCGTCCTTAAATGTAGTAAGTATAACTACCTTTATTTCATTAAAACTTGATTTAATGAGTTTAGTTCCAAGCACTCCATCCATAATGGGCATTCTTACATCCATAAGTACAATGTCAGGATTAAGTTCTGCACATAAATCATATGCATCTTGACCATTAGATGCCGTGCCAACTACCTCTATTGCCGCGTCTAGTCCAAGTAATATACTTAAGCTTTCTCTTATTAATGCATCATCATCAACTATTAGCAGTTTCAAATATCTTTCCCCCTTCCCTATCACTTGGAATAACACATACAATTAAAAATCCATCTTCTCCACTAATGGATATGCTTCCACCTACATTTTTTATTCTTTCCTTCATCCCACTTATGCCCAGTCCTTCTTTTAATTTATTACATCCAACACCGTTATCCTTTATAAATAACCTGATATATTTTTCGTTAATATCCATCCTAATCTCCATTTTAGTTGCCCTAGAATATTTTGTAGCATTTGTAAGTGATTCCTTTATATTTGTTGCAATCAGCTCCATATGTGCTGGAGAAACTATATTAATATCACCACTATGCTTAAAATTAACCTTGCAGAACTTAAAATCGTCAATAACCCTAGTAACATATTCTATACCAAGATTTTCTTTTGGTTTTATATTATGTACTGTATCCCTAACCACCTTTAGAGAATCTGATAATCCATTAATACTTTTTGTTAGCATTTCCTTTGCCTTTTCATCATCTTTTCCATAAAGTTTTTCAGCAACCTGCAGCTCCATAAATATACCTGCTAAACTGTGTCCAATATTATCATGAATGTTTCTAGCTATTCTATTTCTCTCCTTAATTTCTGCAATATGAACAACCTCTCTTGATGAATTTAACAGTTGCACCCTAGTGATTTCCAGTTCATAACGGAGTCTTCTTTCGCTATCAATTGTATCCCTATATGATTTTTCTTTGATTTTAATTTGCCTAAGTAAATATGCAACAATACAGGCTATGGAATAAAACACCAATAAACTCACCATATTGTTTGTATTAAAGTATATTGTAGCAATAACTACAAGCCCTGTTTCTATGTACATGGCTGCATAAACTAAATCAAATATAACTATTGAATACAATGGTATGAATATATTATTTGTATAAACAGACAATGTAACGATTATAAATTCAACAATGACTATATATATTGAATCATTAAATTTTTCCTTTACAATGCATATAGCCGTAGCAAGTAAAAAAATTATAACCACTTTATAATCTAACCATACCATAATCTTAAATTGACTTAATACAAATCCGAAAAAGATGGTTTTAAAAATATAATTAACTTTTTTCATAGTATACCTCGATGAGTTTAGTATTTAGACATATGAAATAAAAAAGACCTCACTTACTGGCTTATTATTTTTGAAAGTGCTTTAATCTACAATATCTTTTTTTGTAAAAATTCCAATGAGAAAAAATACAACACTGAAAAAGCTTATAACTATTATATTTATAATGGCAGTATTTATTTTTCCTTCCCCTGATGCTACAAGACTTATTGCCTTAACCATCCAAGTAATTGGAATAAAATTAGATATATATTGAAAAGTGCTTGGCGTCATTTGGTTATCCCAAAAGCATCCGCCTAACATACACATTGGGATCACTATTATGCTAGTTAATAGACCTTTTTTACCACTATGCACAGAATTTGCACACAATCCTATGGACACTGTTGTAACTGAAAAGAAAATAAATAATAAATATAAGGATAGTATATATGGCATTATTATTTCTCTATACATTATAAACAATGTTATGAATAAAATTGTTACTTGAACTAGTTGCAGAACGAATAAAACCAGTAAACATTGAAACATATAGCTTGTTAAAGTTATTGGTGCTGCAAAAGTTCTTATATTTTTCATCTTTTCTTTATCCGTAAGTATTACAGATCCAAAACTAATTGAACTTAGTAGCATAAACATTATTAAAAACTGAAGGCTTAATCTAATATATAATTTTTTCTTATTTCCTACTTCTATAACATTAGTTTTGTAGTTTTCTTCTGGCAAGTTTTTTAAAATGGAATAAAAACTATTTTTATTATTTTTTGCTCTAACTGCTACATTGAGAACATTTTTAAAATAATTATTAACTTTATCATTTATAACACTATAGACATTGGAGTCCTTATCAAAATAACTATTTATTGCTAATTTCTTTCCTGTAATTATTTCATTTGTAATTCCTTTATCTAAAACTAATGCATACTGAATTTTTCCAGAACCTAAATCATCTTCAATACTATTTTTATCTATATGTATAATTATATAATCCTCACTGAGACTTTTTGTAAGACCAAATGTAACTTCAGTTTTATCATAATCTATTATAGCAATTTTAGCTGTTGTCCAGTTAAAATTAACGTATATTACTAAAATTGACATTAGAATTGGGAGTATTAGCATAGAGACTATACTTTTTTTTAGCTTTAAAATTCTTTTTGCATTATATATAAAAACAGTCACTATGCCTTTCTCCTTCCTAAAACTATTGTAATTAAAAATAATAAAATTGATGCTACTATTAGTTCTATATAAAATCCACTAACATACATTCCATAGCCATATGCATTTTTAAGTATTATATTTTTAGCGGCATAACTTGGAGATAAAAAGCTTATATTATTTATGCTATCACTTAAAAACATATTTCCAATATAGCCCCCTGAAATAAGTGTAAAAAAAGGAACAATCAGATTAATTATGTAGCTAATTATCACTGCATCTTTTATAACACTGCCCATAAAAGCTCCCAGGCTCACAGTAAAAAAAGAAAATAAAAGAATTATAGGTATGAGATTTACAATATTGCTTCCCCAATTTACCTTATAAACAAATTTACTGAAAATTATTATGCACGTAGCAAGGGAAAAAATCACGCTTACACTTCCAATTACTTTACCAATCATAAGTTTTGTCCTACTTATTGGAAGACTTTTTATTCTCCCTATCATATTTCTATTCTTATCTTCAATTACAATATCTACGCCATAGGACGCGCAATATAACATTATCATAAGAAGCATGGTTACAGCATAATATCCTGTTGAATTTGGTCTTTTATTTTGCAAATTCAATGGATTATTTTGTACTACATCACTCCTATCCTTATCATTTGAATTACCACTATATTTATAGCTGTCTATAGCATTTTTTATTATGGACACATCAAAATCGTTGGAGTAATATACATAGAGGTTTTTTACCGATGCAGATGGTATAACCTTTGGATTTTCAAGTTCCATATAAGCATCATTAATCCTTTTCTTCACATTGTCTATTCCAATTTCCCTTGATTTAACCTCTACAACCTTTATTCTACCCTTATAGGTCCCATTATCCTTTATAAAGTTTTGAAAATTATCAATATTCTTTTGGTTATTACTATAAATACATATACTCTGCTTGTCAAAACTCATGGGTTCATATGCAAGTTTTAATGAATTCCCAAGAACCAATATCAATAAAAGCGTAAAAAATACAACACTTATTATTGATGATTTATTTTTAAGTTGTCGTTTAGCTGTAAAAAAAGCAATGCGTAATACATTCATATATTCACTTCCTAGTTTCTAAGTGTTCTTCCTGTTAGAGTTAAAAATACGCTTTCAATGGTTGGTTTTTCTATATTTATATCTAAAATTTCTATTCCTGAATTTACAATTAAATCTATTATAGTACCTAAATTTTTGCTTCCTTTACTTGAAATAATATGAGCAATATTTTCATCCATAGTACATTCCTGCACCCCATATATAGCCTTTATCTTATCAATCAATGTGTAATTAATTGAAGAAAGTTTTATTTTAACCTTTTCCTCTGCGGATACCATACTTTTAAGCTCATCTTTATTTCCATGAGCAATTATTCTTCCATGATCTAGTATTGCAATATCAGTGCAAAGCCTTTCAATCTCCTCCATATAGTGTGAAGTGTATATTATAGTTGCACCATCCTTATTTAGTTTTTCAATACCGTCTAAAATATGGCTTCTAGACTGAGGATCTATACTTGCAGTTGGTTCATCCATGATTATAAGTTTTGGATGATGCACAATACCACAAGCTATATTAAGCCTTCGGAGCATCCCACCTGAAAATTCATTTGGAAATCTTTTTCTCTCCTCATAAAGTCCTGAAAAGTTCAAAGCATCGTAAACACATTCTCTTAAATATTTTCCCTTTAAGCCATAAATACCCCCAAAATACATTAGATTGTCATAGGCGCTTAAATCATAGTAGAAAGATACGTTTTGAGTGACTATTCCAATATGTTTTTTAATCTCCAGTTCATACTTTTTTATGTCTTTGCCAAACACAAATATATTTCCTGAATCAATTCTATTAAGCCCTATTATGCAATTTATAATAGTAGTTTTACCAGCTCCATTAGAACCTAAAAGTCCAAAAGTCTCCCCTTCTTTAATTGACAGATTCACATTATCCACTGCTAAAAATTCTTCATACCGTTTTATTAAATTTTTTATCTCTAAGATCGTGATATTCATCTCCAATCAACTTATACAAATGCTTAGTTATAAATTAATGATATCAGATTTTACATATTATCTCAACAAACACAACCCCAATATTACAATTAAAGAGCTACTGAAAATTTTCTTCCAAAGACTAAAATCAATTAAAAAGAAAATGTAGATAGATTTTTATACAAATCCACCTACATTTATCCTGTATTTTTTCTATCACATTTTTTATTCTCAGACAAAATTTTCTTAATTTTTCACTTACTACGCTTTACTCAGTGCGTCTTTAACTGCCTCAATTATGCCTTCACTACTATGAGTAGCTCCTGAAACTGTATCTACATTAGTTGATTGAGCTTGTACAATCTCATTTGGAACTGTATTTACTGCTTGCTGATAAAACCCTGAAGTATCATTTATCTGCACTACTCTGACGCCACTAATTTTTCCACCCGCTACTGTAACAGCCACTGTTATAGCTCCTCTATAACCTTGCCCAGTACCTGTGTAGCTTCCATCTTTATATTTACCCTGAGAAGATGTACTGGGTGCAGGTGTTGGTGTTGGTGTTGGTGTTGGTGCAGGTGCACTTGCTGCTGGTGCACTCTGAGTTTGCGATTCAGTAGTTGTGTTCTGAGCCTGATCACTACTTTGTGAATCACTACTTTCTGAAACGGCATTACTAGCTGGAGTAGTATTACTTGTTGATGAACTTGTTGATGCACTTGCTGTAGCGTTTTTTAGAGCATCTTTTACTGCGTTCATTATCCCATCACTGCTATGAGTGGCGCCTGAAACTGCATCCACATCAGCTGATTGAGCTTGTATAATTTCTGTTGGTATTCCGTTTTGTGCTCTTTCATAATATCCTGGAGTATCATTTATACTATCTACTTTTACATCAGTAATTTTGCCACCCTTTACCGTAACTGTAACACCAATGGTTGATTGATAACCATCTGCAGTACCTTTGTATATTCCATCTTTATATTTACCTTGCTGAGATCCTGTAGCTACAGTAGACGACACGCTGGCAGTAGTTGGCATATATTTAGTTACAGCAGCGCCTCCTAGATTGTTGAGAGCATATATTGCTCCAAAACCCGCAATTGCAATTGAACTAGCTAGTGCTGGATTCACATTTTCATTTAGTATATTAGCCTGAGTATTTCTTCTAGGACAGACCTCTACACATCTAAGACAGCTTATACATTCTCCTCCGCGCTGCTCCTTGACTTTGTAAAGTTGTATTCCCATAGAACAATTATTTGTACAAATTCTACATTTACCACATTTATCATTAGGCTTACTAATTTTAAATATACTTATTTTTGATACTATTGCAAATATAGCTCCTAATGGACACAAATATCTACAAAAAAATCTTTCAATAAATGCAGCTCCTATTCCTATTAACACTAAGAGTATAAACCCCACAGTATATTTAGATATAACTTGTGAGAAATTTGTTATCTGCCCAAAAGCATCCCATGGATTTGAAGTTACAAATATAGTGCTTCCCATTGTCCAAACAAATACTATAAGCATAACTAGAACTAAATATTTTACATATTTAAGTACGGCGTCTGCAGCACTGTTCACTTTAAAATTCACTTTGAATATGTGCCTAGATATTTTGTAGATTATATCATTAAATGTACCAAAAGCACACATCCACCCACAGAAAAATCTTCCCAGGATGATTGTTAATGGTATGATTGTAAAAAGCTCAATCATATTAGGATAAGACTGTGCTAAATTAAAAGTTCCTTTTATTATTGATAAGTATATGCTTTTTATTCCGCTGAAAGTTAATGTAAAAAGTCCCGGCAGTAAAAATAGAAAAGCAATTTGAACTACAATTCTTAATATCTGCATTTTTTGAATCTTAGTTTTCATTTAAATCACTCCTCTTGTCCAATATAAATTCTTCATTGCATAACTTAAAATTGTCTTTCATACCAGCTGTAACTGATATTTTTTTATCTTCTGTTATAAATATAGCCTCAATTCCGTCTAATGATTTTATTAAACTCAATGCCTTATCAATTCCTAATATATAAACACCTGTGGATAATCCATCTCCATCAATGGATAAATCAGATATTATAGTTGCACTAATAATTTTACTTTCAGAAGGAAACCCTGTTCTTGGATCAATAATGTGCTGTAATCTTTTACCCTCTACAGTAAAATACCTTTCATAATTTCCAGAAGTAACTACAGACTTATTAATTATGCTTATAATTCCAACAAATTCACCTCTTGGGCTAAGTGGATTTTGAATACCAATTTTCCATTTATCTCCATTTGATTTTTTCCCCATGGCAAAAACATTTCCTCCCAGGTTAATCAAAGCACTTTTTATACCTCTGTTTAAAAATATATTTTTAACCTGATCCGCAGCATAACCTTTAGCAATACCACCTAAATCTATTTCCTGATTTTTATGTTTTAATCCTACTGAATTACTATTTTCATCTAAAACTACATCCTTATAATTTATAAGTTTAAGTTTATTATCTATTTCAATTTGACTAGGTACCCGTGCATTGTCACTTCCAATTCCCCATAGACCAACAATTGGTCTTATTGTTATATCAAAGGTGCCTTGTGATAAATGGCAGAATTCAATTGCCTTTTTTATTACGAAATAAGTATCTCCACTAACTACCTGTAATTTTCCTCCAGCATTCTTATTTATTTTTGAAATTTCACTATAATCCTTAAATACTGACATTTTATCGTCAATATTCATGACTTTTTTCATAGCTTCATCCAATGCTTTTTCACCCTTCTTCCCATTCACCATTAATGTCATTGTGGTTCCCAATGAATAAAATTCCTTAACAAATTGTCGTTTTTTGCTTTTATCTGTACTCACTATTAGAATTAACATAATAATCAATGCAAAAATTATTACTAATAAAAGTATATTCATTTTTATCACCTCAGTATTTGTAAGCAATTACTATTATAATTTGCTTAGCTTAATATAAGTTTAGAATTTGCTGAGATTTTGCTGAGAAAATTTTAAACAAACTGTAAAAAACCTAACCAATTTTGTTCACTTTTTTAATAAATATATAAAAAGTAGTCCCTACTCCAATTTCACTTTTAACTTCAATTTTACCACCATGGGCATCAATTATAGATTTTACAATTGAAAGACCTAACCCATAGCCACCATTTTTACGAGCTCTATGTTCCTCGCTTCTAAAAAACCTATCAAATATTTTACCTAAATGTTCCTCTGTAATTCCTGTTCCATTATCTTTAACCC
>Ga0255362_1000200_pt1 | contig 15351 bp, 13 predicted proteins | sample GFST75r2metaG_FD_186000 | JGI IMG/M metagenome (GOLD analysis project Ga0255362, IMG submission 186000)
TATTGATACAATAATTAATCAACGATTGATTAGGCTAAATAAGGTTGTATAAAAATTAAATACATAACCAATATAAAAAAGAGTAATAAACTGTACTGATTTTCTTTGTATTGTTGTAAGGATATCTATGTTATAACTGTTACAGTGAATAACGGATAGCTTTTTTGATTATGTTTTGAATCAAGACCCTCAATAGCTGAAATAATACTAGAAGGAAGTAAGGGTAAATGCAATATCCAGTAATTAAAGATGAAAAGAGATACAAAGAAGTGATGGATATTTTTTTGACAGCATAAATACTTATAAACAGAAATTTTACACGTCTCAATTTATTGAGCTTGACAAAAGACTTGAAATAGAAACAATTGTTGCTTCAACTCTAGGGTCGTTAGCGATACCAAAACCTAATGGTGATAAAGTTGAGGATGTAAAGATATTAATAAAAGGTTTGAATCCTTTTGAAAAAGCTGATGTAGTGAGATATCATTTATTTGAGTTAACATATGTTTCGATTTATTCAATAATTGAGAATTTTGTAATTAATATTTGTACTGTAATAATAAATAAAAATTATGCAATCTCGAAGAAATTATTATTTTCAATATCTATAATTGTAAAAATTTATTTCCAGCAATTGGTCAAATATATGTAGAAAAAAATAAATAACTTATAGTGTTAAATATCATTTTAAAATATATATTATTAAAGCGAGCCACTTATCTGTATGAACTAATATAGATAAGTGGCATTTATTTTCAAGGAGGTAATATCAATGATTGAAATATCATATTTAAGAGAAAAGGACAAGCTATATATTGATTGCGATGCTATTATAGCTAAGTATATAGATAATATAGTATGTAAGTAGTGGCGGAACTTATACTAAGTCTCTATTAATACTCAATAGTGACTATTGATTATTTCTATAATACCAATGAAATTAATTCTAATAAATCTTAAAAAATGTATTATAATCTGAAAGCCTTAATCATCAATATACAATGGTAATTAAGACTTTTATAATTTTAATAAGTATATGAGATTTAGTATTACAAGGATAATACTAAAAGATACCAGATATTGAGGGAAAAAGATTTAGCCAATTAAAAATGTAGTTAGTCGGAATTATTACAATATTAAACTATAATACACATTAAAATAAAATAAATATAAATTTTTGGTGATATTTTATGTAGGACTTTTTTATGATTTAAATCAGTTAAATTAGATTAGTTATGGATAAAAAATGAGAGGTGGTATTTATATTAAATAGGTTGGTATAGAATACATCAAGTGAATTTCACAAGTTTCCCCCATAAAATAGTTTTATTAATACCCTATATAGCTATTTCTAATTATAACACAAATTATATATATAAATGACATATAATTTGAGAAATATATTGTTGTTTTGATGATTTTTGTACTATAATATATCTATAAATATATTATGAAGGGTTTTGATTAGTATATGAGAAGAAAAATTCAAATATATAACAGTAGTATTGAAACAGCAGGTGTATGTAAGGATTATAAGGTTGCAATCTCAGAATATATATGGAATAGTTTTGATGCAGAGGCGACTACTGTAGAAATAAATACTAAAGCAAATGAACTTGGAAGCTTAGATTATATGGAAATTGTTGATAATGGAAAGGGAATTTGTTTTGAAACCATTGATGAAACTTTTGGAGCATTTTTAGTGTCACAGAAAGGGGTTAATCCAAAGTGGTCTAACATACATGGTAGTGAAGGAAAAGGAAGGTTTTCATTTATAGCATTTGCTCATAAAGCAATATGGGAAACTATATATGAAATAAATAATTTGAAAACAAAATATAATATAGAAATTACATCTGATGATAAAGACTTTATAGATATAAAAGATAAGGAAGAAACCAGCTGTGAGAAAACTGGCACGAAAGTTACATTTACAGGTATTTCAGGAATATCAAAAGAACATATAAGTTCATATGATTTTAAAAAATGTTTATCGAATATTTTTGCATGGTTTTTGTTTTTAAACAAAGATAAGGATTATAAAATAATTATAGATGGAGAGATATTAGATTATAGTGATATAATTGATGATAAAATTAGTGAAACAAAAGATGTACAACTAGATGGATACACATTTAAAATTAATTTTATTAAATGGATAGGCAAAATAAATGAAAAATATTATTATTACTTTATAGATAAAAAGCATTATGAGAAGTATAAACAATTCACGACATTCAACAATAATAGCATAGAATTTCCTCATAGTGTCTATATAATATCAGATTATTTTGATGATTTTGCACCAGTGCCCAATAGTATAAATAGTAATCAAACTATTCTCTATGGTAAAAGTCAAAAGGATGATGTTTTTATTAAGTTAATCAAGGAACTAAAAAATTTAGTTGAAAATAAAAGGAAGAAAGTTGTAAAAGAGGATGCACCTAAAGTTATAGGCAAATTGAATAAAGAAGGTGTATTTCCAAAATTCAAGAATAGCAAGTATGACCAAGAACGTAAAAAAGATTTAGAAGAAGTAGTTACAGAAATATATTCAATCCAACCTAAGATATTTCAGAGATGCAGTACTGAGCAGAAAAAATCTATAATAGGTTTTTTAAATCTGTTACTTGATACCGATGAAAGAGAAAATATTGTAACTATTATGGATGATATAACAAAGTTAACACCAGAAGAGCGAAATGACTTAAATAATGTCTTAAAAAAGACAAATTTATCTAGAATTATTAAGACTATAAAAATGTTGGAGAGCAGGTTTAATATTATCGAAATATTAAAAAAACTAGTGTATGACTTGAGCGAATTTACCAATGAAAGAAATCATATACAAAGAACAATAGAAGAAAACTATTGGTTATTTGGGGAGCAATATAACTTAGTAACTGCAGATAAGAATTTTGAGAAGGTACTTAAAGAATATCTTTACGTTATTGATGATAATAAAAATAAAGAAGATTATAAAATTGAAAATCAAGATAGATTAAGAAGACCAGATATTTTTATGTGTAGAAGTAGAAGCTTAGAGTTTCATGATGCCACCCAAGGTGAGGAGAATATTATTATTGAACTTAAGGAACCAAAAGTAGTTTTAAATAAAAAAGTGTACAGACAAATTGAAGATTATATGGATTTAATTATGCATGAGAATAGATTTAATAGTGGTTTAAGAAAGTGGAAATTTATTATGGTAAGTACGTCAGTTGATGATTTTGTTAGAACACTGTATAAATCACTAGAGGATAAAGGGAGACCATTTTTATTTAGGTGGCATGAGCGATTTGAAATATATGCTATGACTTGGGATGATGTTTTTAAAAGTTTTGATATACGACATCAATACTTACTTAACAAACTTGAATTTGATAGGGATATTATCCTAGAAGAATTAGAAGCAAATGGGATAGATGTTTCAAGAGAAGGTTCCAATGAATTAACACAGAGATTGTTAGAATTTCAAGCCAATTAGGATTAAAGATATTATTAAAGCTATGGTATCCTTCTAAAGTCCATGTAATGCAAGTCCATGTGAGCTATATCACAAACAATTTGGATTTTTTTGTTCAGAGAAGATGTTATAGTTCATTTACTCTATTTAAAGAAAAATAGGAGTTAAATTACTGAAATAATGAGATATAACTGAAATATTTGATCTAAACAAGAGAAACTCTTGATGAATCAATTGATCGAGGGTTCCTCTTGTTTATATGGATTAGGGTGATAAAGTTGAAACTGTATATGTGTAAATTAGAAATTGTCAGTAAAGATTATTAGTGCTTTGTATTAGACAATTTATTAATAATCTGATACAGGCTTAAATTGTCTAATTTTAGATGTCGATAACTATAGATTTGAATTACTGGTTTGTTATTAATTTTCATGATTTCGCCAACACTTGTACATATTATTGGTTCGGAAGCTTTTTTTTGCTGGGTTATATAGGTTCCAAAAATCTTAAGAAGTTTAAATTCTTGTTCATATGAAGTCTTAAATGGTGTGCTTATATACACGCTAAATTTGCTTCCGTCTAAGCCCTTTAAATCAATATATACCTCATTTTCATATAATCTTATTCCTTCTACCAAGGAGTGTACCTCTTTGTATGAATCTTTATCATCATCTTTAATTTCAGATACTTCTCTTTTATATATATAGGGTTCTTTTCCTTCGACTATTGTTTTGCCAGTACCATTAGATGTTGGTGTAAAAATCACAGAAACAGTAGGGTTATCCCCATTTTCTGGTTTAGAAATGGGAGAGGTACTTTTTTTATGATTTTTGTTTTTTATTTTAGGGTTATCACTTGGATGTAGTTTTTCATAAAAAATCTTATATGCATCAGTTAGAGCATCACTAATATGTTTATCAGATACATTAACATCATTTCCCATTATTTTAATAGTTGGAGATTTGTTTCCACTATGAGATATTTCATTAGGACATCCGACATTATGATTACTACCAGGTTTTGTACTAAAATATCTTAAAAATCCACGCTTTTGTCTCTCGTTAAATAGTATCTCAGCATTGCAATTATCATATTCACAATATAACTTTTCTTTATATATCTTTTCATATTCCTTAGGGGTTATGTTTTCGGCAGCGATATTTTTAGAATCGCTATCTTTTTCTATGTAACGAGCAGTATCCATATTAAAACCTCCATATAATTCTAAATTTTATGACAATATCATATCATAGTTGGTTTGAAATGTAAAATTAAAAGGAGTATTTTGTAGAAAATCTATAATATGTGAATAAATTTGAGAAGGAATATTTCATTGCATGGCAATAAAATATAAAAAGTACTAACTTCTTTAGTAGCAATAAAAATAATAGAACTAAATTGAATTGATAATATGATAGAAGCTAGTTATTTGAGAGAAAGAAACAAGATAAGGGCTATGTACAAGAAACTATTCAAGGGATATTACAGGTACTAGACACAAATAGGGAGAACACGGAAACAAATATCGAGATAATGGAGGGTACATAATAGTAGTAGAGAAAAAAGAAGACTTTCAAGAAATAAAGGTAAAGACATATATTGAATGTGATACCACTATAGCTGAATATGTGGATAAGATAGTATGTAGTAATTGCGAAACTTATACTAATTCACTAATGATTCCAATGAAATTAACACCAATAAATCTTAAAAAATATATTATAATCTAAAAGCCTTAATTGCCAATATACAATGGTGATCAAGGCTTTTATTATTGTAGAAAAAATAGGAGGTTTGCTGTGACAAGAAAAATAATAAAAGATACTAAATACTGTAAGATATTGAATCAGGGGAAACTGGCTGATGAAGAATATACCTATTGTATTGAAAAGATATTCATAAAAGCTAAAAAGAGAGATGAAATTGGGTTCAGTCTTTATAAGGATACTGTAAGGTCAGTGGAAAGATATGTGCCACGGTCATTGGATGTCACAGAACAGGAACTATTGGAACTAATGAAAAAATCAATAGCAGGAGAGGTATTTTCAAAGGAATTTGTGAAAAGTTTAGCTGAAATATTAAATACAAAATAAACCATAGAAGGAGATATGCAAAATGTTTGATAAAAATAATAGGTACATGACTAAAGTGGTACAGCAACAAATATCACTAGAGCTACAATTATTTATATGGAATTGTATAGATGAATTAAAGGAACAAGGTAAAAAATTAAACTACTTGCAGGTATTTAAACTAACTAAGGTGAGAATTGATGATATATATTTTAAGAACATAGAACATAGAACATAGTCAAGAAGTCCCAAAATATAAAAAGAACTATAACATATTTCCTACAGAAATAATAGATGCAAAGATATTTGTCATTGATGATGAAAAGTATTCAATTTCAATAGTTGACAAACTAAAAAATAGATGATAATATACAGTTGACGTTAACGTTAAATAGAGGTGATGATCGTATGGGTTATAAAATAGGTGAAATTGCTAAACTTACAAATTTAACAACTAGAACAATCAGATACTATGAAGAAATTGGATTATTAGGAGATAGGGATAATAGAGCCATAGGACAACTTCGAGTGTTTGAAAATGACGATATTAAACGTCTAAAAAAGATTCAGCTACTTAAAGATATAGGGCTTTCTTTGGACGATATTGGTAAAGTTATAGATTTATATTTTACAGATGGGCGACTTTTAGAAGGAAAACGGCAGGTAATACAAATTCTAAAGACTCATATTGCAAGAGCTGAAGAGAAAATAGATGAATTAAATACATTTAAAATGGAGTGTGAGAAAAATATTTGTAGGATAGAAGCAATCATTAAAAATAACGAAGATAACTTTGGAAAATAAGTAACAGGTATAGACCTGTACTTTTTTACCATTTATTTAACGTTTACGTTAAAGTTAATAAATTATGAATTGGAGGATTGGTATTTATGTATGAGAACACAGATATAAGTATAAAGAACGAATTTGAATTAAGTCATTTTCTAATTATGCTAATGTCAATTGCTTGTGCTGCTAGTGCAGCTAACTTATATTATTCTCAACCTTTATTTGAACAGATTTCAAGATTCTTCAATGTATCATCGTCCATGATTGGAATTGCAGCTATGCTGATTCAAATTGGTTATGCAATAGGATTAGTTTTTCTAGTCCCATTGGGAGATATTAAAGAGCGTAGACGCTTAATAATGATAATGTTATTTTGTTCTGGGATAGCGCTACTTTCTCTATCAATTTCTTTTAATATATGGTGGCTAGTATTCAGTTCTCTACTAGTTGGATTGACTTCGATTACTCCAATGTTGATTGTACCATTAGCAGCACACCTAGCAAAACCAGCAGAAAGAGGTAAGGTAATTGGAAGTGTAATGAGTGGATTGCTAATTGGGATATTATTATCACGTGTATTTAGTGGAATTATAGGGTCAATTTTAGGATGGCAAATTGTTTATCGTATAGCTGCTGGAATGATGATTTTATTAATTTTAGCATTCAAACTATGGTTTCCAAAATCTATTCCAAATTCTTCAATGAGTTATAAAAAATTGCTTAAATCACTAATAGGGTTATTAATAAATCAACCAATTTTAATGGAAGCTTCATTAATTGGTGCAATGATGTTTGGAACGTTCAGTATATTTTGGACAACATTATCTTTTTTACTTAAATCGCCAGCTTATAATTTGGGAGCTCAGGCTGCTGGAATGTTTGGAGTGGCTGGTATTGTAGGAGCTTTGGCGGCTTCTGTAGTAGGAAGAGTTGCTGACAAGAGAAGTCCTAGATTTACATTAACTATAGCTATAATATTCTCTTTCTTGTCATATATTTGTTTCTTGATTTTTGGATATCAAATGTGGGGACTTATAATTGGAGTAATACTATTGGACTTAGGTATTCAATCAGGTCAAATTTCAAATCAAGCTAGTATAAACACTTTAGATGCAGTAGCTCGAAGTCGTAATAATGCTGTATATATGACATTTTACTTTTTAGGTGGTGCATTAGGTTCATTGCTAGGGACATTTTTCTGGGGAATGTTTGGATGGATTGGAGTATGTGGTGTTGGAATAACATTCCAGATAATTGCAGCAACAATTCATATTTGGGGTGTAAAACATAAATAAAAGAATACAGGATATAATAGTTGTAATCAATAAACTGGGTAGCTTTAAAGCTACTCAGTTAGCGCAGCGAGTCGAGTTTCCTTAAAAAAATTCACTCTTTTTCATGAATTCTGCTCTCTACATTATTATAGAGTTTTTCCGCCATTTCCTTAATTAAATCAGTTAGTTCTAACTTGTCAATCCATTGTTTGTCGATAAATTTTAATCCTAATTTTGCGCCCATTATATTCCCACAAATTGCTCCAGTACTATCGCTGTCTCCACTATGGTTTACTGAAAGTTTCAATGCTTTTTCAAAATCTTCTGGATAAGAAAGAGCACAGTATATAGCTATTGATAGTGCTTCTTCACCAATCCAACCCTCTCCCAGCTGTGAAAGCTTTTCTTGGCTTGGATTGCCTTCCTTAGCTAATGAAATTGCTTTTTTTAATGCACTTATAGTTTCTTCGTTACTTTCCATATCTTCTAATATTTTAATGGCATTTTTTACTGCGTCTTCAATTGATAAGAAAGCACATAAATCTGAAATTATGCTTGCAAAAGCACCAGCAGATAAATATCCTGTAGGATGTCCATGAGTAATTGCAGCCAAGTTGCATCCAAGATTGAATGCATCCTTATTTCTACTCATAAAATATAATCCCGCAGGTGCAGCTCTCATTACGCCGCCACACCCTTTACTTTTATTTATATGATTTTTAATAGTACCAAATTTATTGTTTTTCGTTCGTATTAATGCACTAATACAACTATCACCAGGAGATTTTTGTGAAAATAATTCTTTATATTGAAAAAGTGGAGAAATTACATCTTCAATAAGATACTCATATTCTTTTGAGATAGGATGACCTTGAGTGTGTAGCCATCTTTCATAAGAATAAAATATACATTTAGAAATGCTGATGTTTTCTCCATTTTTCCTTTTATTTTCAAAATTTAATATACCTTCAACAGTAAATAATGTCATTTGAGTATCATCAGAAATAAGAGCAGTACCAGAAAATACATTTACTTTCAAATCATCTATACCATTTATGCCGTACATGTCATATATTTCATTTATCTTCAAAAATTCTATTGGATATCCAAGAGAATCTCCAATAGAACCACCTAGTAAACAACCAATGAATTTTTCCCTTGCTTTTTCCATAACAATCACCTTTTTAAATGTATTATACCACTTTTTATGAAATTAATAACATTAAAACAAATAATAAGTAGAAGTATTTTTAAAGAATATAATAAATTCACAAATTGTAAATTTGGTCTATATTTAGTTGATATTTTTAATAAATACGCTGCATTGACAGTTAATAAGGACGCATTGTATAATCATGTAAACGAATACATAATCTGATTTTATAATACATTTATTGTATTAATCCATTCACGTGATTCTAAGTGTACATACTAATTGAATTAAATTTAATTAGTATGCTTTATAAAAGGAGTTGATTATATATGTGTACTTCTAAGGAAAAACTAATCTATGATACTTATGTAGAAGGTGATTTGATAACTAACGATTTAGTTGAATTAGTTGAAAAACAATCAAAGATATTAAATTGTGAAATATACAGAGGTATTTTTGCTCCTAATATTGTATTAAAGATAGGCGATGATATTAATAAATATTATGGGAATAAGATTATGTCATTTTCAAAAAACTTTAATATAGCAAAAGAATTTTCAAACAAGTTATTTATAGATGAGAATGTCCTAAATGTCCTAAAGAAGGATGGATATAATGTACAGTATATATATAAACCAGGTGATAATTCCTTTTTTTCTAAAGTGATTATTAGAATGAAAAGTCAAAAATCCTTAGATATATATGATGATTATGAAAATAAAGCATATGAACGTGAAAAAGAGGTTTTAGTTCGTACAGAACCCCTATATATCCAATCAATTAGTACTGAAAATGATACAATTATAGTTGATTGCGTTGACCTGGCTGAAATATCCAAAAGCTACATGATTTATATGTAAAAACTAATCTTATTATTAATAGCCATTGGCAAATTTTAAAATCGATATTGAATATGTACTTATATTTCTAAATAGATTATTTTCCAAGTAGATGAATTAAGGGTGGACCGTACCACAAGTGAAAACAAACTATTTGGCGAAATTTCACAACGGGATTATATAAAAAAAGTAAGGATGTAATATCTCTTTAGATATTGTATCCTTACTTTTTTTATTCTATTGAGAATTAATAGCCAGTATATATCCAATATGCAAAACCATATACGGGAGTAGTATATAAATTTGTATTATTTGATACTAAAGCAAGTACAGCATCATCATAATAATCATCACTTTCATAATTAACTTGAACTTGTCTACCAATTGATACGGGAAGATTAGTCATGGTATAGTTAAAAGTACCGTCTGCACCAGTATAAAATGTTGGAGAGGTTGTGCTATTAGAACTAATAGTTGAATCACCGTCAAGAACTTTCATGTTTAGTGATACGTAAGGTAAGAGATAACCAGATGAATCTACCAATGTTCCGGATATTGACAGATTACTTTTATAAGATGGATATAGTCCCATATTCCATCTTACTGTGCCCTCATCACCACTGACAACTGGGTTTATAACTTGAACAGACGAATCTTCAATCTGAACTTGATAAGCATTCCAATCTGACCAACAGCCATTTGAATCTTCCACGCTTATAAGAACATAGTAGTTGCCTGTATCTGGAATAGATATATCTTGAGTCCAATTTGAAAAGTCTGTAGTGGAATTAGCAACTTTATCATATACTTGATCATCATTTGTTGAAGTGCTATTTAATACTAACATTTCTGAATTTTTTAAAGTAGAAGAACTGTTCTTAGATTGAGAACTTGTCCAACTTACATTAAAATTTAAGCCTTTAGGAACTAAAGGAGGTAATGGATGATCTGAATTTACAGTTGGACGATTGCCGTTTGTTGGCTCAATATTAAATTCTGGATAAGCAGGATTTGACCAAATATCAGAAGAATTTTCAACCTCTAGCATTGGAATGTACTGTGCAGGAGTATTGAATTGGAATTGAGCACCAATTAAATTATTATTACTATCAACTAATTTAGTAACTGTATAGTTTGTTATAGATAATGGAAGAATTGTAATACCAATATCTTTAGGTAAGTTTTGACTCTCATAAGAACTTGAACCATCTGAATTAGCAGATGCGATAATATCTATTTTACTTTGTGTTGTTGGATTACCATTAACCTCACTACTTGGATTGTCAACCAAAATTGCATAGCCAGAAGCTAGTTGAGAACCGCTAGAGGAACTATCATTTGCACGCATAAGATTAGAAGTTAGTGACAGTTTATTTGATTTCTGAATTGATGAACTTTTATTAGCATTAGAATTAATAAGAGAAGTTAGCTTTTGCTGAGATATTTTCTCGGATTTTGTTATAGAACTAATACTTAATTTGGTTTTAGAATATGATTTTGAAATTGAAGAAGCATTAGCTGTAATAGAAAATGCTGATATAGAAAATAAGGGTATAATAATGAGTGACATAGACCTTAGAAAATTTTTGAGATTTTTCATACTAAACATCCTTCCTTTTATTTGAAAAATATACTTATTTAGTTATTATATATTATAACTAAATAAGTATCAATTGAAATTAATAAAATAATTTGTATATTATACTAATTTTTCTAATAACCCTATAAAGTTCAAGTTACTTTACGATAATATATATTAATAAAAATAATTTAGGAGGTAATAATATGTCTATTAATTCTGTTGGGTCATCATCAGGAGGTTATAATCTAAAAACTTTAGATTATAACACCTGTGACTCTTTTAAAGGTTCTATTGGATGTTTGCACATTGACCAAGCAACAGGAAAAGTTTCAGAAGAACCACTGGATGGAAATGACACAATACAAGCAGCTAATTTTGATAAAAGTAAAATTTATGTGGAAGATGCTCTAGTGCGATATGATTATAATACTGGAGAAAATGAATTTGTTACCTATAATAGCAAAGGACAAATGAACGTTCCTAGCTCTTCAACAGATACTTACTCTGGTGTTTTCTCTTTAAGTAATAGAAGAGAAGATTCGCAGCAAAAAATTTCAAATGGCATTGATACTTCTTTTTCTTCATATGAACCAATTAGTACTGATATTCCGAGAAATGGAGAAACATTAGCTCAGTATGATGAGGAGTCTGATAAAGTACAAGCTGAAAATCAAAAAATGCAAAGTGAATATGAAGCGGTATTGCATCAATATGATGGGTATTTAACACCAATTGCAGATTCCATGAATACTTATCTTTCTGCACTTCAAAATCAGAATGTTCATAGTGCAACTAACAATTTGACAGATGTGCCTACAGGTGATGGAAATTATCTTGCAGAATCCATAGTAGCCTATGATAAGGCAAAAACAGAAATTGGGGACACGTACTCTAGTGATAGTATAGCAAAACGAGCAAAGGAACAAGGAATTAGTGACGTAGATGGCTATACTAAACAGCAGCAAACTCAAGAAAAAGCAGAAATGCAAAACCTTAACTTATACTATTCTAAAGACACAGGTGAAAATATTGATGCACAAGCTAATAACCTAAATACATTTTTCAATAGTGCTAAATTCTCTAATGATCCTAATGAAGATTCTATCAGTAGTTCGCTTGTAGATATGGAAAAACAACTTTCATCTTTATATGGTAAGTTTAAGCAAGACAACAATGTGGACTATTCCAATGAAAGTGTAGAAGATATAGCGAAGAAGTTTGAGGACTACAGTTCGGATAAAGTAACTGCAGCAGCAGATATTTCTGGAACAAAATTCACTTATAAGGATATAGTTTCTGCCACAGAAGTTCTTAATGATGCATTTGCAGTTTCCTCTACAAGTAATACAGTTGATGCTTATCATGCAGCTCTAGGAGATTCTGAGGTTTCTTATGTTGCAACACATGACATGACAAGTTCTGCGGGTGCACTTCTAGTACAAGAGTATAACAAACATATTTATAACCAAGAAAGTAATGCAAATAAAGTAGTAAATCCAGATTACTTTAATGAAGCATATAAGCAACTTAAAAATTTGGATGTTTCCAGTGCTAACGCATTTCAAAATAGCTTCAATAATGTTATAAAGACATATTTTCAAAACTCCTATGATAACAGTTATACTAAGGAGCTTCAAAGTTCATTTAATACATTTGCAAAAGAATTTTTAAGTTAAGCCTTATAGATATGTAAAAAAACAATAAAAAAACATTTCTTCGAAGAAATTAATTCGAAATTTAAGGGTGTTAATGATAACTTAAGTGCGATAATAATTTATTCAGCCATGTGGGATATTTCACCTGCATGGTTTTTTGTTGTATAAAAATAAAATAGGATATGGAGTGAATAAAATCAAAAAGAATATTATAAAACCAAGTATACTAGCAGGATTTATGGAGGGACTTTCATTAGGTGCAAAGGGCTATTTGCTTAAGGATACTACCCGTGAAGAGCTTATTCGAACAGTTGAATCTGCCATAAGGGAAGAAACACTTCTTCAGCCGGAAATTAGTAAAAGCATTTTTAGTTTTAAAAAGGGAACGAAGCAAAGCAATAATCCATATTGAAAAGTAGCATTCATTTTAAAGCTGAATCTAGGCTTATATTGTTTGTTTTGATTCTAAGCAGTGGAATTAATAAAAATCCTGTTACTAAGATAAATACCCCAGATATAATTAATATTATATTTAAAGGCATATATGCAATTATGATTGAACCAAGCAGTGTGCCTAAGGGAACAGAAACACTACATAAGGTGCTAACCAGGGCCATTACTCTACCCATTTTATCTTTAGGTATTAGTGTTTGGTATAGAGTGCTGATTCCAACACTGGCCATAGCAACGCCTACTCCTAAAATAGCTTCAGATAGCAATGCAACATAATAATTTGGAACTAATCCTAAAAATGCAACTGCTATGCCTTCTATACATAGGCCTATAACCGTCATTTTGTATTTATCATTAAATATATTTGCCATTATAAGTAAAGCTCCTAGCAATGCACCTGCGGATATAGCAGAGTTCATCATTCCATATCCTGTAGAGCCAACATTAAGAATCTTAGTTGAAAGTATAGTTTCATAAATTGATAGGGGAGCCAAGAAAAAATTGATAATAACCCCTCCTGCCATTACAAGATATAATAGAGGTTTATCGCTAGCTATATATTTTAACCCTTCCTTAAACTGTGAACCAATTCCGTTAGTACTGGTTTCAATAATAACTTTAGGTATTACTATAAAACTTTCTGTAATAGCACAAATTAAAAAAGATAATCCATTTATGCAAAATAACAGCCCTATGTTCATAAATGATATAAGTATTCCTGCCAGTACAGGCCCTAATATATTTGTTATTTGTGAGGACATTTGATTTAGCGTGTTTGCATCCTTCAAATCTTCTTCCTTCACGATAACGGGAATAGATGATGATATGGCGGGATTAAATACCGCTGTAACCATGGAAGATAGTATCATGAAAATATATAGGATATAAATAGGATATTTATCTACAAAAATAAAGTAACTAAATACCAGCATTATAATTCCACTCAGGATATCTGTATTAATTATAATTTTTTTCTTGTCAAATCTATCTGCAAAAACACCTGCTAGTGGTGCTATTAAAACAGAGGGAACAGTGAAACACAAAACACTTAATCCAAGGGCAATAGATGATCCTGTTTTTTTATACATATACCACATTAATGCTATATCATATAATGTGGTTCCGAGCTTTGAAATATTTTGACCTAGCCATAAAATCATAAAATCTTTATTTTTAAATACTTTCATCACGTGCCTCCTATAAATATCAAACTTAAAGTTTCATGCATATAGAATATTGACTTTAAAAAAAGGCTAACTTTAAGTTAGCATGGTTTCAAATTGTTTTAATAACTTTCGAATGTTATCCTTATTAACCTGATAATAAACCTTATTTTCTTCCCTCACTGGGATTATCACTCCTATATCGCTAAGTAGTGCTAGATGGTGTGACATGGTTGAACTTGAAATTCCTAGTTTTTGAGATAATTCATAACCATAACAAGGGGTAGTATTCAGAATCTCAATGGTTTTAATACGGTTTTCATCACTTAAAACTTTTATGGCAGTAAGAACTTTTTCAGACGAAATATCATCTGAAAATTCAAATTCAGGTTGAGATGTACCATAAAGATAGATTAATCTTTTTTCATCTTCAAAATATGAGAAAAGGGAAGCCGTATTGTAGTAATAAGATGGTATAAGTATTATTTGATCATTGGTATTTTCTAAGTCAAAGGAAATTAGTTTTCCAAGCATTTCATAGGGCATTTTTATTAATTTTTCTTCCAAATAGTTAATGCTTTTAATATGGGATTTTTGTAGCATAACTAGGTTTTTCTTAAATATTGTGCTATAGAAATCTTTTAAAAGGGTTAAAAATCTTTTCTTAGTTTCATCAGGTGCAGAGCAAAAGTAGGTTAGTTTCCATCTTTCTACCTCGGGTAGTGAAGACTTAGCTAGAAAATTTTTAACTTCTATAGTATTGTCAATGTTTTGAAGGTTTTCTTCTTGACCATAACCAGTGTTAAAAAAGGTTTTAATCAAATCTTTTGCTGGGTACTGATCCATAAAATGAAAAAAGTCAGCTATATTTTCATAACAACCATTTTCCCAAATAAGTTGAACTA
>Ga0255362_1000202_pt1 | contig 15212 bp, 21 predicted proteins | sample GFST75r2metaG_FD_186000 | JGI IMG/M metagenome (GOLD analysis project Ga0255362, IMG submission 186000)
ACCAAAAATTATTAAACTAATAACAAAAATTTTTTGTAACGGAGTTATTGGAACAATATCACCAAATCCCACAGTTGATATAGTGGTAATGGTAAAATAAATTGAATTTATAAGATTAAGGCCCATTAAATAATGTGATCCAATGATACCATAACTTATGAGAATTCCCACACCAATTAGTACATATATTACAAATGAAGATGGAATCGGAGTATTTTCATCAGGTATAGGGAAAATAAATGGGGGAATTTGAGCCACGGGATCACCGTTTATTTAAAATTCTATCTTAAGTACATTTTAATTAAAAATAATTAGATGTTCATACAAATTAAGTTATAATTAAATATCAATTCTTTTATAATTTATAATTAGTGACAAATATGACTCCTAAAGACATGATGGTGGTTGACGTTAATACAGAAGAATTAGGCATTCCTAAAGCTTCTCTCATGGAAAACTCAGGTCATTGTTTGGCAGAAATAATATCTGGGATTTCAAAACCATGTAAAATATCTATTTATGCAGGCACTGGTGGAAATGGTGGTGATGGTTTTGTAGCTGCCAGATATCTTCTAAATAAAGGATTTGAAGTAAATGTTTATCTCCTGGCTCATCCTTCACAGATAAAATCCGGGGAATCACGGAGGAATTGGGAAGTACTTCAAAAAATCAATGTAGGTTTAAATAACCTTAAAATTTGTGTGTTGGAAGATTCGTCGGATCTCCAGATCACAGATTCAGATGTAATAGTTGACGCGCTTCTGGGCACAGGAGTGGAAGGTAAGCTCAGAGAACCAATATCCAGTGCTGTTGATGTAATTAATAATTCACTTGCTATTAAAGTGGCTGCTGATGTTCCCAGTGGTCTTGATCCTCTAACAGGTAAGGTTTTTGATAAAGCAGTCAAGGCGGATATCACCGTAACTTTTCACAGGATTAAATTAGGATTGAAAGATGCTAAAAAGGGATATGTGGGTAATATTCATGTATGCGATATTGGAATTCCTAATGAAGCTGAAATATTCACGGGTCCTGGAGATCTTTTAAGATTTAATAAAAGGAATAAATGGTCACATAAGGGGCAGAATGGTAAGGTTCTTGTTATTGGAGGAAGTAGGGATTATTCCGGCGCTCCGGCAATTGCAGCATTATCATCCTTAAAATCTTGTGTTGATTTGGCAATAGTTGCAGCTCCTTCTAACGTGAGTAATATTATTAGATCTTATTCGCCAGATTTGATCGTTAAAAATCTTTCTAAAGACTTTATAACACCCAATGATGTCGATAAAATATTAGAATTTTCTAAAAACATAGATTCTCTAGTAATAGGTTGTGGCATGGGACTAGAAGATGAAACTGGTGTAGCATTAAAACATTTAATAGATAAAATTCGAAAACCGATGGTTATAGATGCTGATGCTCTTAAACTCGTTGATATAGATTTAATCGAAAAAATAGATAGCAATATTGTTTTAACGCCGCATGCTAATGAATTTAAAGAATTATTTGGTATTAAGGTTCCAGAAAAACTTGAAGATAAAATACAAACGGTATTAAAAGCATCAGTAAACTGTGGCGCTACAGTTCTGATGAAAGGTGCTGTGGATATAATTGCAAGTAATGATAAATTTAGACTCAATTTTACAGGTAATCCGGGGATGACGGTAGGTGGAACTGGGGACTGTTTAGCAGGTTTGGTAGGTGGATTGCTGGCTCGGGGTCATGAGGAATATGAAGCAGCATTTTTAGGTGCTTATATTAATGGAAGAGCGGGAGATCTGGCTGCTTTGAAATATGGTTATAATTTTACTACTTCTGATCTTTTAAATTTTATTCCGGGTTCATACAATGTTTTATAGAGAAAATTTAATATATCTCCGTTATTCCCAATTAGAGCATTTTTTCAATTTTTTTTAGGATAGATAGTTTTCATCGTGAATTTTTTGAAAAAAAAATTTAATTAATTAAAATTAAAAATAGGAAATTAAAGTAATCTTAAATTTTGTTAGAATATTTCTGGCTGACTGACTCAGTCTCCAAATTTAATAAATTTTTTAGGCTCGAAATTGGTTTTCATATCCCAAAAATAAGCTTCGCCCTTGGCAATGCGGAAGATTATGAGTCCAGGGTGGTCAAAAGTCATTCCAAACTCTTTAAGGAATGGTCTATCTTCTAAAACTTTCTTTTTGAGTTTTAGATCGTCTAAGAACTCTACTTCGCCCGCTACCCTCATCATGGTTCCTGATGCTTCGCCTGGTTTCCAGAAACATGCTTCTACCTTTCGATTTGCCTGAAGCTGACCATACATGTCTTTCATAGCTCCAATTTGGAAATAAAATCCTTTATCATTGGCAAACCAGAAACCAAGTGCCCTTACTCTGGGCTGATCTCCATCCATTGTTGCTAGGTAGCAAACAGGTGTTTCATTTGCAAATTTTACACAGTCTTTAAAATCCATTTTATAAATTCACCCCAATATAATTAAAAATATTTTTACATATTAATTATGAATTTATCTTAATAAAAACCTATTATTTTACCTATGAGTAAAATTCCAAATCCAATTATTCCCCCAAATCCTGCAATTAATACAGTTAGTATATTAATGGGTATCTTGAAGAATGGTAATAAGTTAAATAGGAATAGAACGATGAGACCTAAAAGTGCATGAGCTCCGATGTATAAAGCTATTTTTCCTATTCCGTATAGTATTCTAAAACCAAATATTGCAAGGATTATTATTACAATTCCAATTATAATAATGGTGGTTAAATCCATAATGTATCGTCACTCTTTATACTATATTTAATCCTTTTTGCATATGTTTTGATAACAAGCTGCCTGTATACCGTAGTTTTTTACCATTCCAACAATTTCTCGCTGATCAGTCTCTTTATCTTCAAATGAGACGGCTTGTTCTTGGTAGAGACTGAAGGGAGATTTCCTGCCCAAAATCCTTAAATTACCTTTATGCAATCTTATCCTTACGATGCCAGTGACTCGTTTCTGCATATTATCAATTAGACAATCAAGGTCTTCTCGTAGAGGTTCATGCCACAATCCATTGTAAATTAACTCAGAATAAGTTTGAGAAGTATTTTCAGCAAATTTTAGCTCCTCTCTTGTGAGTACAATCTGTTCTAAAGCTTTGTGGGCGGCTATTATCAGAACGGCACCTGGAGTTTCATAATTTTCTCTTGATTTGAGGCCTATAATTCGATCCTCAATAATATCAATCCTTCCTATTCCATGTAATCCGCCGATTTGGTTACATTCTTTTATTATATCAACTGGATCTAATTTTTTATCATCTAATCCTATGGGGACTCCTTCTTCAAATCTGATTTCAAGTATATGGGCTTCATCCGGAGCATCGTTACTGGAGCGAGTCCAGTTAAATGCTTCTTCTGGCATTTCCACCATTGGATCCTCGAGTATATCTCCTTCAATGGATCTGCCCCAAATATTTTCATCGATACTGTATAGCTCGAAAATAGGTAGAGGTATGCAATGAGATTTTGCGTATTCTACTTCTTCACTTCTGGTAAGGTTTAAATCCCTTACGGGTGCTATTATCTGGCAACTTGATCCTGATCGAATAGTGGATTCAAATCGGAATTGATCATTGCCTTTACCTGTGCATCCGTGAGATATGGCTAATGCACCCTCTTTTTTGGCTAATTCAACGATTTTCATAGCAATTAATGGTCTTGCTAGGGCTGTGCTTAAGGGGTATCCTTCATATGTTGCGTTGGCTTTTATAGCTTTAAATATGTAATCTGTGGCAAATTCGTCTTTGGCATCGATTGTGTAATGTTTTGAAACACCGATCTTATGTGCAACTTGACTAGATCTTTTTACTTCTTTTTCTGGTTGCCCTACATCCACACAGGCAGTTAGGACTTCCATGTTATATTTTTCTTGGAGTAATTTGATACACACTGATGTGTCGAGTCCGCTGCTGAATGCTAGAATTACCTTTTCCATTTTCTTCATCCGTCCTTAATTATTTTTTCTATATATTTAATTAACTCTAAAATATGATGGTTTTTTTATACTATTATTAGAATAATCTTAGAATAAATATAATACACAGTAATTTATAAATCCTCAATTTAAACTTGGTGGATTTCAATGGTCACAGAATTAATAATAAGAATAATTTCTCTGGAGACGGCTGGAAACATCCGGAAAAATCAGATTATCATGGAGCACATCCCTAGTGGTGATTTAACTGATAGAATATTAGAAATTGCCTTGAAGGGAACTCCACTCATCAGAATAGGGAATGGTCATCCTCGGGTAATGTTAACTGCAGGAATCCATGGAAACGAGCTTCCACCCCAAATAGCTGCTTTAAGAATGATTGAAAATCTTAAATCACAGCATATAAATGGAACGGTCTTTATTATTCCATTTACCATACCTCAAGCCACCATGCATAGTTCAAGGAGATTTAAAGGTTTTGATATGAATAGGAAAGCTTCAAGTGAAGGTTATATTACTTATAAGATAATAGACACTATTAAATCCTTGAAAATAAATTCCTTAGCTGATTTTCATGCCACTAAACCTTATAGTAATCCAGGAGTTGAGAGTGTTTTTTGCTCTAAGAAGCCGTGCCTTCAAAGTTTTAAAATAGCAGAATATATAAATAAAATTTCATCATCCCAGGTTATTTGTCATGAAATTGCTGGAAGCTTATACAGCGGAGCATTGGAGGATGAATGTAATCTTGGCGGAGTGCCGGCGGTAACTTGTGAGGTAGTATCGCATAATAATAAAGTAGATTCAGGGAGTCTTGAAAGGTCCTATTTACAGATGATGGCTTATCTGGGCTATTTTAATATTGTTTAACTATAAATTTTGATAATGCAAATAAAAGTTTCCAGATGTTTTTTATCTTTCTTTGGTGGTTATAGGCACATTAATCATCGATTTGGATCATCCGATAAAAGAGATAAATCTGAGTTTAATGGCTTTTTTTAGTTTATTACTTGCAGGTATATTATATTTATTTGATTTACCATTTATTTTAGGATTAATTCTATTTACACTTGTTTTGATTTTTTTATATATCTCAGCATCGCAGATTAATGCACTCATTTTTTGGAATAACAATTATAACGTCTTTTTTAAAACTGTCTTTGTTATAGGATTTTATCTGCTGCTTCAGAGGTTTCCTTGGATTTAAATATGTCTTTAACCCTTATCAAATAAAGATATTATAAACCATTTTGAATTTTTTTAATGCATTTTATGGGGTCTTACAATAGTTTTGTTATTTTATGGAAGAATAGGGTGAATATTCACGGCTGTGATTTAAATCAGCTTGAATTTATAAAAAGCTCATAAAATATATTATTTTTTCAGAAAAAATAAGTGAATCATTCGGGCTTGAATAATACATTTTTATAGTTATTAGATGATTTTCATGGGTCAGAGAAATAAATCAGTTATCTTTATATATCATGTTTTATAATGATGAATTGTAATTTATCATACTATAATAAATCGATTACTAAGTAGTAAAATCGATTTATCTGTTTATTATATTCATAATTCGTGATGTAAAATATTGAAAGGAAGTATATAATGTTTATAGTGAGAATATTCTACGCAATAGCTTATTTCGCTGTTTTGTTATTAGAAATAGGTAAAGCTACATTGGATGTTGCAATAAGAACCGTGAATGGAGAAGTTGAACCCGTGGTGGTAGAAATTGAAACCGTACTTAAAAGGCCTATTTCGCAAACTATACTAGCTAACAGTATTACTTTAACCCCTGGAACGCTTTCAATTGACTTAGATTCAGAAAATCAGGTGTTAATAGTAGCAACTATCAATCCCAGAAGTAAAGAAGAAGTAATTCCCTTTGAACCATATATAAAAGGTATGTTAGAATAGTAAAAAAAAATATTATCTTGATATGAATTTCCATTTAAACCTATAAAAATGATGAAGTGATGTTAAAATGGATGTATTATTATTATCTGAATATATTCTAATGGCTGCATTGGCTATATTTGTCTTATCTACTATACGAATCACTACCAGAAAAACCATAGCAATGAGTTTAGTTGGACTCTCTGGATTAAGTATAGCAGTAGCAACTATCTTAATTTTGATTCAAACTATCTATAATATAGCATTTTGTTCAAATATAGCTACTGCACTTATAATTTTAGGACCAGTAGGGACCATAGCATTTTCAAAAGTTTTAAAGGGTGATTAGATTGACTGATGTAATAACTTGGATAGAGTCAGCAGTTCTTCTAATATCAGCCGTATTAGTGTTACTCACAGCTCTGGGAATTTTAAGATACAGGGATGACTTGGATAGGGTGATTTACGCCCGAATACATATACTAGGGGTAGCTGATGTAGCCTGCATTTTAGCCTTATTAGTCCTAGGTCAAACTGTTTTAGCGGTGGCATACTTTATATTGACACCCTTCAGCGCACACGCTATAGCTAACGCCTTTTACTATGGAGAGGAGAAAAAATGATTGAATATATTGAATATGTACTCATGCTTACAACGGTTCTTGGGGCAGTAATAGCTCTTATACAAAGAGATCTTTTAAAGGCAGCCATATTAACCGGAATCCCTGGTGCTTCTCTTGCTTTCTTATATCAATTTTTACTGGCTCCTGATGTTGCATTGACCCAGGCTATTGTGGGATCAGCGATTGTACCCGTATTTTTCGCTTTGGCAGTTCTAAGGACACGTAGAATGGAGGAATAAAAAATGGTTATAAGTGCTCAGCTATTTTCATTTTTCACAGCGGGTTCATTAGTAATTATAGGAATATTTGCTGCATTATTCCTGGATAATCTAATAAAGAAGATCATTGGGTTAGCTTTCATAGGTGATGGTGCTAATCTGTTTATAATTACCATGGGTTATAAGCCCGGAGGAATTGTCTATATATTCCTTCCTAATATGACCATTAGCAATTTTGCCCAGAACGCATCTTATCCACTTCCATTCGCTTTGGTACTAACCAGTATTGTTATTGGGGCTAGTACTCTCGCTGTAATGCTGGGACTAGTTATCGTGCTTAATAAAAGGCATGATTCCTTAAGTGCTTCTAAGATTTTAGGAGATGAGAGTGACTGAAATGCTTCAAAATTTATATAATTTAATAAAAATGGTATTTGATATGAAACAACCATTATTAAATAATTCAGGGGATGTTTATTGATGGATTCATTAATGCCCATAATGGTTATACTCCCAATAGCCAGTGCACTTTTCTTGAATTTATTGCATGGTAAAGATCGCACAATCAAAATATTAGCCATAGTCACCGCATTAGTGTTACCCATCATCCCATTATTAACAGGTTATGGTTCACATTATTTCGGAGGTTACGCTCCCTTATCTCAAAATTCAGCTATAGCTCAAGGTTTACCCGCTTTAATCACTAGTACACAATTATTTGTATTCCATCCTAGCATTGTCTATGTATTTGGCAGTGCACAAAAGATCATGATATTTGTATTGGGAATCATAGCATTTTTCGCCATTTTCACATCTTTAAGCGAGACTAAAAAACCTTCGGGAGTTTATACATACTTAATGTTCATGGGAACAGCAGCTGTAACTGCTATTCTGCTTTCTGATGATATATTCAATTTTTATGTATTCTTTGAAATTGCTGCTTTAGCACAAATAGGAATAGTTATTGCATCAAATGTAAAGAATAACTATGAAACCGCGCTTAAATACATCATACTAGGAAATATCGCTGGTCCATTACTTCTTTTAGGGATAGCATTACTTTTAGGAGTTACAGGAAATGTTAACATAACAGACATTATTTATTCCATAAAAAATGGATATGTAAACCCTCAAAATCCAGTGCTTCTAATGGCATTGGCTCTTATTACATTTGGATGGCTATATGGATCTGGACTGCCACCATTCCATACTATTAAATCAGCTTTATATAGTAAGGCTTTACCTCATGGTTCGGCTTTAATTCAGGCTATAACTGTGTTCATAATGGTGGCATTAGGAGTGATGATCATTAGGATTTTCTCCTATTTATCATTCTCTAAAATGGCAATCATAGCAATATCACTCTTAGCACTAGTTCTCAGCATAACCATGGCCTTAGTGCAGACGGATTTCAAGAGAATTATTGGTTATTTAGCTCTAGGTGAATTAGGTTATATAGGGATTGGATTAGGATTAGGGACTACATTGGGGATTACGGCTGGTCTTTTCCAAGCCGTGAATGAAGCTATAATTACTGCATTCCTCTTTATAGGATTCGGAACAGTTCTATACAAAACAAGAATTAGTGACACTCGTAAATTAGGAGGAATGATGTTTGTAAATCCCCGAGTGGCTCTTTTGGTCCTTCTAGCGGGTTTAGCTATGGCTGGTGTTCCACCATTAAATGCATTCCAAAGTAAATTAATGCTGATCCAGGCATCTATACAATCAGGAGTACCCGAATTGGGTATAATCATGATACTTTTAAGTATTGTTACATTTATGACATTTATGAAGGCATTTTACACTATATATATGCGGCCGAAGCCTGATGAACTTGAAATACATGATTATAAAATACCTAAAGCTACTATCATTTCTTTAGTGGCATTTCTAATAATTTGTTTAACATTAGGTTTGTTCCCGCAAATTGCAACAAATAGTCTACAAACTTTAGCTTCGAGCCTAGTTTAGAGGGGAGAGATTTTATAATGAATGTATATGATTTAATCTTAAAAAGAATACGGGAAATACAGGGAAAAACTGAGGAAGAGGAACCCTTAACTAATATTTCAGCTTCATCAATGTTAACAGCAGAAATAACTATAATTTCATCCCTTTTAATAGCATTGATCATGGTTAGACTGATAAGTAAGACATTAATGATAGTTTTGGTAATTGCTGTATTCTTTATTGCATTGATGATCTCACCCATCATGCCCAAACTTATGAGGGAACAGAATGATTCCTTTAGTAATATGATCTTCTACATTGTATTGGCACTGGGAATTATAGTAGCCCTGTTTTATTGGGGGAATCTAAATGTATGAAGGTTTAAAAAATTTAATAGGCGCAATAGCACTTTTAGTATTTGCAATAACATTATTTAATGCTATATACGGGTTTAATCAGATATTATATCCTGGGATTAGTTATCTTTACAATTGGGTAGGTCCTAATATAGCTCCTAACATGGTTACGAATATAGTATTTGACTGGAGAGGATATGATACTCTAGGAGAAGCCTTAATATTGGTAAGCGCAGTTATAGTGACTTTACTAGTATTTGGAAGGGGAAGGGTAAAGTTAGGAGGAAAACTAGAATGAGTACTATACTTAAAATATTCGTGTTTCCAGCAGCTCTTATAATAATGTGTTTAGGAATTGACACCATTTTAGGAGGGCACATTACTCCTGGAGGAGGTTTTCAGGGTGGTGCTATAATTGCAGGTGGATTCATATTTTGCGTTATGGTATACGGATTAAAAGACACCCCCATCAGATTCTCCAAGGAATTCATAGTCGGATTAGAAAGTGCTGGAGCACTTATTTACGTGTTTTTAGGGTTGGCCGGACTGATATTCTCTGGATATTATCTTTACAATCTGGGAGTTGACATTTACCACATAATTCCACCATTTATAAAGAACATATTTGACTACCCTGACCCACTTCATGCTGGAATAATACCATATTTAAACTTCGTAGTTGGTCTTGAAGTGTTTGGGAGTTTAACCGCAGTGGTTATAGCATTTTTAGGGTTCAAAAAAGAGATTGTTGTAGACGGAGAGGATGAGGAGATTTAAAAATGGTTTATTTTTATGCAGGTCCAACTATTCTTGGATTTATACTAGGATTAATACTTGGAAGTAGAGTTAGAATATACCCTGAAAGCAAATTGAATTTCACCTTAGGAAGTTTCATTGCGATACTCTTAGCCGCCAGCATAATTGCATATTTAGAGGGTCCTTTCCCATACTACACAGGTTTACCACTTGCTCCTGGTTTTATATCCGGTATTTTAGGTATTATAATTGGTAAAGTAACTCTAGGGAGATTTGCTAAGGATGAACATATGAAAAGTAATGAGAGAGATCATATTTAAATTTATAAAAAATTGACAAAAAAAGATTGATGGATTTGGAAGGTACTGATAATGTTTTTATCAACAAATGAATGTGAAGGAATAGGCGAATGCATTAAAGAATGCCCTACAGGGGCTATAAGATTGATAGAGGGTAAAGCATTTAGTTGCATTACTTGTGGAGCCTGTGCAGAGGCTTGTCCGAACAGAGCTATAAAAAAGAATAAGTACGGAGGATACATCGTGGATAGGGCTAAATGCAATGCCTGCGGAGTTTGCGAGATGATTTGTCCAGTAAACAGTATAAGAATCGAAGACGATGTAGTAAAAGGTATTTGCGCTAGATGTGGAATTTGTGTCGACACTTGTCCTATTAAAGCTAGAATAGATGCCTATGATGTTATAGAAAACCGACAGCTCCAATTCCTTGAGGCATTAAACCTCACAGTTCAGCCAGAGGTAAGGGTTAAAAAAGAGGGATCGAAAGCAGAAAGACTAAATGTAATCACTGAAGGAGAAAAATGTACTCTATGCCGACGATGCGAATATTACTGCCCTACTGGTGCTATAATGGTGGATTTAAAACAGGAAGGAGAATGCACAAATTGTAGAGTCTGTGAAGATGTTTGTCCAGCTGAAGCAATAACAGATAATGTTATAGATATGGATAAATGTACATTATGCCTTAAATGCGTTAAAGAATGTCCTAACAAAGCCATATACATCGAGGACTTTAAGATTAAAATCAGAAAACCAGAAACAGATGAAGAAAGGCTTGGGAATATAGTTTCTTGTTTGAATTGTGGCTTATGTGTTGAAGCCTGCTCTAAAGGAGCACTTCGAATGATAGACGGTAAAATAAGATATGATCCCTCTCTTTGTGAAGAATGTGAAACCATGGAATGTTTAGATGTGTGTCCAGTGGGAACTCTCCGTTTATCAAATGAAGTTGAAGCGAGGATAAAAGGGTTCTGTGTTTCATGTGGTCGTTGCGTTAAAGCATGTGATGTGAATGAAGCTAGAAGCTTCCAGGATATCACATGGGAAGGGACTGTTTCTGAAGATTGCATATCTTGCGGGGTTTGTGCTGAAATCTGTCCAAAAGATGCCATAACTCTTAAAAGAGGTTCTATAGAGGTTAATCTGGATAAGTGTATTTTATGTGAGAAATGCGCCATTCATTGCCCGATGGATGCCATACCAAAAACTACTATGCGTAAAAAATCGATAAAAGAGGGATTCACATATATTCAGGATAAACTATGCATGCAATGTAAGCTTTGCACTAAAATATGCCCAGAAGAAGCCATCACTGAAATGGAAGATGGTAAGATAATAGTGGATGAATCCAAATGTAATTACTGTGGAGCCTGCTCTAACGCCTGTCCCGCTAAAGCTATAATATTTGAAAGGGAATTTGAGGTGACACCATGAAAGACCTAATTAGAATATTTCTAGAGGGAATCATAAAAAACGTCAACAGAATTCTTTTCGCCTCAGATAGGGTCACAGATATGGATATTAGGAGTAGAATTATGGAAGGCAGGGTTACTCCAACAAATAAGGTTGCAGAGGTTCCTTGCATTGGTTGCGGAGGTTGTTGTAATGCATGTCCTACCGAAGCTATTGATATGGTGGATCTAGATGAGCCAGTGGAAATGCTGAAAGGATTAGTTAAAACTCAGATACCAGTTTTAAACAGTGAAAAATGTGTTAACTGTTACTATTGTCATGATTTCTGTCCTCTTTATGCCTTATTTGGGAAGGCTGGAACTATCCATCCTAATGATGTCGGAGAAGTTGTATCAGATATATCACAGCTTCTTGAGGAACCCGTTAAAATATCAGATGATAAAATAGCTTTCATAGCTCAATATTTATCAGATTCAACCGTTTTGAAGAAAAGAAAAACAATAGACAGGTGAATTTTATTAAAAAATTTTTTATATTGATTATTGGATTTTTAAAGGAGAATAACTTTAAAATACTTTACAAACATTTAAGGTGATTATATGAGTTTAAAATCATATTCAAGAGCCAGAGCTGTACATGTTATGCTGGTGTATACTGGTGGATGTAATGGCTGCGATATCGAAATAGTGAATTGTATTTTTTCACCAAAATACGATGCAGAGCAATATAAAATATTTCTCACCTGGAATCCAAGAGAAGCTGATGTACTGGTGGTTACTGGCCCAGTAACTAAACATAATGAACAACCTCTTCGTGAAATATACAAAGCCATTCCGGAACCTAAGGCAGTTATAGCTGCAGGGGCCTGTGCATTAATGGGTGGAGTTTATAAGAATATTAATGGTGATATTCCATCGGAGGAAATAATGGGACCAGTGGATAAAATTATACCAGTAGATGCTAAGGTGCCTGGCTGCGCGGTGCGGCCTGAGGATGTTTTAGCTGGAGCAGTTGCAGCTCTACCTAAATTATTGAATGCAAAATAAAAAAATAAATGATAATTTATATCCATTTTGAAATGGACTGATGATAATTAATATATTTAAACTAAAAAAATATGATTAAATAAAGGATAAACTAAAAAAATAAGATTTAAGAGTTTTTCATGTTAATAAAGGTGTATTTTAATGGATGAAGATAATAAGGTAACTAAAAAACAGGTAATTGAAACGGAAGTTCCATTAGGAACGGTTCACTCGGCAGCTATAGAACCTTATCGGGTGAGATTATTCGTTGAAGATGAGATAGTGAAAGATGCCGAGATAACTGTAGGAGTCAACCATCGAGGTGTGGAGAGAATAATGGAGGGGTTACCTGTTGAGAAGGCTAACAGTTTAACCGAGAAGATTTGTGGTATCTGTTCTAATAGTCATATTTGGAATTCGGTTTTAGTGGCTGAGAAAGCATTGGGAATTGAGGTGCCTGAGCGAGCATTATACATTAGGATAATTATGGAAGAACTGGAAAGATTGCACAGTCACATGTTATACTTAGCCCATGGAAGTGAAGTGCTCGGTCATGAAACCTTTGCCATGAGAGTTTTTTATATCAGAGAAACTGTAATGGAACTTTTAAGAATGATCGGAGGTAACAGGGTACAGTATGGTGTCCCTATTATTGGAGGGATAAGGCCCCGTGCTGAACTAGACCAGATGAGAATCCAGAAGATAAAAGATGGAATGGATTTTGTGGAGGAGAAAATTACAGAGTTCGCGGAGCGTTTTGTTTCAGATCCTATGGTAATGTCTCGTATAACGGGTGTGGGAATCCTTAAAAAGGAGGATGCAATAAGATTATCTGCTACTGGGCCAACATTACGTGCTACTGGAGTTGATATTGACCTCCGTAGGGATATGCCTGAATATGACTCTTTTGAATTTAATGTTATTACTCATGATGATGGTGATGTTAAATCTAACCTACTCGTGCGAGTGCTGGAGATTCCGGAGTCTATTAAAATAATAAGACAGGCTATTGATCATCTTCCTGAAGGTAAAATAACCAACCGTAGCTGGGAGATGGAGGATGCTCCTGTAACTAAAAATTATATTGAAGTACCTAGGGGAAAGCTTTATCACTCTTATAGTTTAGATGATGGGCGGGTTAGGAATGTCATTGTAAGAACACCTTCTATAACTAATATAGGAGCTATGGAGTATGCTTGTATAGGATATCATATTACAGATGCCCAATTAGCTATTGTGCAGTGTGATCCTTGTTTCACTTGCACGGATAGGGCTATTCAAATAATCCAAATATAGAGAGGGAGATTAATAAATGAGCATTACAGATTCATTAGTTGCGTTTATAGCTGTGATAGGAACCTTGATAGTGGCCTTTTTTGTTAGTTTCTGGCTACCTGGTATTGAGAGAAGGTTTCATGCTAGAATTCAGCAGAGGATAGGTCCTCCTCTATCTACTCCAGGTATCATGGCTCCTATTAAATTCTTTTTTAAGGAGGTTATAAATCCGAACTCACCTATGCCTGGAGTTTATAATGCTCTACCCATCATAGGATTAATAATCACTATATTCTTATTAATGATTACTATGCCTCAATTATATGTATTGGCGGCTTTCACTAGTGTAATAGCATTAGTCGGTCTTTTAAAGGTGGAGGAGATATTGTATATGTTTATGGGTTCATTATCCCAATCTGTTTTATCCCTTAAAATGCCGTTTCCTGATATTGTTAAAGGAGCTAAGTATCCTGGAGTATCCCGGTCCTTTGTAGAAGAACTCAGTTCTATGAGAGCTTTTAGACTTATCGCATTTGGTTCATTTCCCATTTACATAGCAATATTTGTTACGGTGGTTATAGCCAAAAGCATTTATATTGGTGATATAGTAAGTTATCAGCAGATCCATGGGCCAATTCTTTTTTCCTTAGCAGGTATTCTGGGTGCTATAGTCTTTTTCATAGGATTCATGATACTTTTAAATGAGTATCCTTTTGCAATACTCAAAACAAAGGCAGATGTTATTGAAGGACCACTTCTAGAATATGCTGCGAAATATCGGGCGTACGTTTATATAAGTCGAGGATTCTTGATATTCGTATTAGCTAGTATATTCGCCACATTATTCCTCGGCATACCACCGAACATCTTGAGTTGGACTATACTCATAAATATTGCAGTTACATTAGTATTCACGATGATCATGGCTACTGTGAGTACATTTTCTCCAATATTTACTTTCAAACAATTCTATCCATTAGTAGCAGGTGTTTCTATGATAGGAATTCTGGCAATTATTGCGTCTTTCTTATAGAATTATTTTATCTTAGTAAAAATATAATAAAAATTAGATTAAAAAAAAATTTTGAGTTAATTTAAAGGTGATTTTTAATGAAATTCGTGGTAAGTCCCATGCATATCATAAGTGTAGGTGGATATATTGTGGAAACATATTTTCCCTACCGGAACATAATTGTAGTTAACCCAACAGAGGAACCTATAAAGATTGATGTTCCTATATTTTCAGAGGAATGGATTGAGGTACATCGGAAGTTAGGACTTGAGATCACACTTATTAAGGATGATGATTCTTTTCTACGTGCTTTTAGAAAAGCAAAGATTAAATTGGATAAAATGAAAGCAAAAGATTTGAAATAATATTATTTTTTTTAGAATATCTGTTCGAGGA
>Ga0255362_1000204_pt1 | contig 15061 bp, 16 predicted proteins | sample GFST75r2metaG_FD_186000 | JGI IMG/M metagenome (GOLD analysis project Ga0255362, IMG submission 186000)
TGGACATTCGAACTGATCTTGTCAAAACGATTATGACAGCTAGGATAGCGTTAGCTGCATCGAAAGGATTTGACGCAATCGAGCCAGACAATATTGATGGCTATTCAAACTCAACAGGATTTCCATTAACTGCATCTGATCAGCTTAGTTTCAATCAGTGGATTGCAGCAACTGTTCATTCTTACGGCATGTCAGTAGGACTTAAGAATGATATTGAACAAGCTCCTACATTACAGCCTTATTTTGACTGGGCACTAAATGAAGAGTGCTACAAGTATTCAGAGTGCTCTAATCTGGTCTACTTTGTCAACGCAGGCAAAGCTGTTTTCCAAGTTGAGTATTCCGGAAAAACAACTCAGTGTTCAAGCCTTATTGTTGCTCAGATAAACTCGATGACTAGAGATTTGGATTTAATAGCACCGGGAAGCTCAGGATACGTTCGATTACCATGTATCCCAGATACTCAAGCTACCTGGAGTGGTTCTCCTCCGCCTACTGGTCTTGTTCACGGAACTACTCATACTGCAAGTTTCCAGATAACAATAACTCCAGCTAATCAAGCTTGTCAAGTAGAAGTTTGGCTTGGATTAAACTCTACCACAAAGTCCGCTACAGGAGGGTTGAGTGCTTCATTTACTTCAACAGGTGTTGCAGAACAAGTAACATCAACTATTGTATTACCTGCGGCAAACACCTATAGCGTATATGTTGATGTCTACATTGGTTCATTAAAGGTCGCATCATTCGTTGGCGTTAACACTATCACAGTTACTTAACATTGGAGGAACACATGCTTAAGGGTGGTCGTCAACATGGGGTGAGAGGTATGAGAACAATTGAGTACGGGAAATGGACAATTAATGGTATAATTCCGGAAGGAAAAATTAGTATCTTATCACCACGGGAATCAGAAGTGTTAACACTGATCTGCAGAGGTTGGACAAACAAGGCAATAGCTGATATTTTTGGCACTAGTGAGCAAACAGTTAAGAATCAGGTAAGCTCAGTATTGACTAACTTAAACTGTTCCAATCGCGCCCAAGCTGTTGCATTTGCACTCAGTGGTGATGTCAAGTTTGGTGTCGCTCCTGTTCAGCTTGATAGAATAAAGAACAAGCAGAAACAGGTAGAAGAGGTTGCACAGATATGAGAAAGCTTACGTTGGTAGTAGGTGCGGCCATAATCTGGCTTGTAATGGTAATGATAATGGTATTAATGTCAGTAAATAAGGAGAGTAACATGGCAAACACAATCGTTACAGTCACACCATCAGCACCTGTTGTATCAGCTGGTCAAAACTTCACAGTGACAGTTTCTGTAGCACCAGGATTACCAATTGCTGGTATGCAAATCGACCTCAGCTTTAATCCGCAAGCAATGAGAATAGATAGCCAAGCTGAAGGCAATCTGTTCAAGCAGGGTGGTGCAGGAACATATTTCCTTCCTGGCACAATCGATAACGTGAATGGAACAGTCAAGAGTGTTGTAGGAACAATTCTTGGTGCAGGTCAAAATGTGACAACAGCAGGTAATTTCGTTGTCTTCAATTGCACCGCACTACTTGCAGGTAAAAACTCAACGCTCAACTTGGTGAACGTAATTGTGGGTAGTCCTGCAGGGCAACCCGTCCCTTTAGCATCGTTCAGTATAATCCAAATCCAGGTTGCCTCACTTTGGGACTTAAACTTCGACGGAAAAGTTGACATTAACGACGTCAAGATTGTCGGCGGAGTATTTGGTCAGACTGGTGTGGCCGGATGGATACCTGCCGATATCAATAAGGACGGCATAGTAAACGTACTAGACCTGATTGTAGTAGGACAGAATTTTGCATGAAAAGGTATTGGATTCTTACATTGGCTCTGATTTTAGGTGTGGCTACCGGTTGTTCTGGTACTACACCCAAGACTAGTGCTGTGTATCTTCCAAGTATGCCAACGAATGCAGGAAATGGTATTAGTATTCCACATAACCTTAAAGGTGCTACTAGTCCGACTGTTCTAACAGGATCAGTACTACCACCAGGATTAACTCTTGATCCAAACGGAGTTATTCATGGTACACCGACTTCTCCAGGTATTTTTGTCTTCACAGTAACAGTAAAGGATGCTGTAGGAGTTACGGCAACAACAGCATTAACACTCAAAGTTTATCAAGTAGGAGATGCCAACCAGGATTTTTCAGTTAACGTCCTCGATCTGATTAAGATTGGTCAAAGCTTTGGACAAACTGGTAATCCCGGTTGGATTCTACAAGATGTAAATCACGACGGGACAGTGAATGTACTTGATTTAATCATTACCGGGCAACATTTAGGAACGTAACAGAAGAGTGAAATGAGTAGGAAAATTACAGGTAGCAATGGTAACATAAGTGGAGCGAAGAGTGAAAAATTTTGTGTACATTTTGCCCTATAAGTGTTATAATATTATAGGGAATATTATAGCTGGAGTTTTTATGGAAGCGTGGAATGCCAAATACCTTATTGCAATCTTCGTCTCCTATTTTAGCCGCTCTCCTACCACTGTTATGCTTGATAGGGTAAGAAAGCATTATTGCGCCATTACTGCCCATGACCTTCACATGAACACTAATGGATTGCATTATGACTCTTACCCCTTCGAGCATAGCAAATATAGTTTTGGAGGACATTAATATGTCGATTGATATTTTTCAGCCATCAGCAGTTAAGAACCCAACAATCGTAGTGAATTGCAACATGCAAGCAGGAACACAGGGCTTCGTCGATATATTTCTTGGCCCAAACAATACCACGAGAACAGTTGCTTCTGCTAAAATAGGGTTCACTGCGCCAGCAGCAAACACCAATTCCGCACCAATAACCTGCCCAATAACGTTACCTGCTACACCGGCCCAATACCATGTTTATGTAACGATATATGATTCCAAATACAATATTCTCGGTGTTGGGCAGTGGACAAACGATACAGTAATATTCACCGCTACAATTGGAAATATAACATGGTCATAAACATAGGAGGATAAATATATGGCACTGGATATTTTTCAACCATCGTCATCTCATGTCGCAAGTGTTGTCGTAAACACGGATCTACCAAGTGGTACACCTTGCTCGCTTGAAGTATATCTTGGTCCATCTGTCGGCACGAAAACCGTTACATCTGGTAAGGTTTCCTTTAACACACCGGCAGCGAATACCAATTCGAACCCAATCAATTGTACTGTCGTTATGCCTGCATCTGGTAGTCAGCTTAACGAATACATAGTACTCTATGATTCAAGCGGTAATGTATTGATAACTTGGACCAGCGTTAATCAGGCACTGATATTCACCGGTACGATAACAGTTACCTGGGCGTAAGTTATTCGGAGGCACAATAGTGGATAAGGATATTGGCGCAATTGTAAAGATTGTTATCACTGTATTAATGGTAAGTATAATCTCTGTTGTGTTGCTAAAAACGCCTATACTCGCTGCACCAACCGGTCAGTTTGTTTCGCCATATATGGACAGCGATGGTACGTACCACTCATTCGCTACGCTTGATCAATTGCAACAATATGTAATCCAGAATTTCCCGGGTCAACCTATACCGATATCAATCGTTTGGAGCTAAAACAGGAGGGATTATATGATACCGTTAGGTAATTTGATTTGGAATGTAGAACCTGTTACACCATATGTGGTTGGAAACAGAATACCTGTGGTAATATCTATCCATAATGATGACGTTACCTCACATACTTATACCCTAACGGTTGTTACCGCTAAGGGCACAACCGCTATTGAAACGTATACAATAGATGTTGGAGCACCAATTGTCGTTGATGCCGGTGATACAATTCAATACGTCGGTATGCTTCGTGCAACTGTAGATGACTGTACCTTAACGCTTGAATTGATAAACGGCGATATCCCTGGTGGTACGACAATAATTGATAGCTTGCAGACTACCATTGTTCCGACAGAAGCAGCGTCATCGAATTTGACTTTGATTGGCGGCGCTATCAGTGGCGGCATGTTGAATTCAATAATTGAAATCATGCTAGTCATGATGATAATGAAAATGATGATACAGACAACCACACAGACTGGTAATCAGACTGCAAAGCAAAGGCAATTAAGTGGTAGCAACGCTTAATACAGGAGGCTAACGTGACTACGAGTGAAAGATTTTATAAAGTAAAGGGTTCTGTACCAGATGGTGGCCTTTCTTACAAAGGTGTTGTTACCGCTATTCCTGGTGTCGACCAATTCACAATTGCTTCTTTGGCCGGTATGGGTGTAGGTAAGTTTGCTGGTGCAACTAATCCATATACTGCTTTCGTGATGAGAGATGCCGGTGGGTTAAGTGCAGCTCCACAAGGTGAAAAGAATCCTGTAACAGCGTATGATAGTGTAACAGGAACGTTTACATCTCCGGGTTTTTCCGTACCTATAGATGTAGGTGATGAAATAATAATTCTCTCAAGCGTAATTGGTGGTATCGGAGGTGGTGGTTCAGGAGCGACTATTGTAAATTCGGCTTCTATAAGTGCTGACTGGAATAGTAGTGGACCTGCTATCGTATGTACTCTAGGTGCAGCTGGTGTACAATATAGAGTACATTCATTAATCATTGATATCTCAGCTCTAGGTGGCAATGTTACTCCAATAATGCTCATGAGTGTTAATGGCATTCAAAAACAGATCTTTCCCCCTAAGACTGGAACAACCTTTAAGGTATCAGACGGGGATTCACCAGGAATTGCACTTATCAATGGTACGTTTTGCATAGCTAATCCTCTTGAGATTAGAGTATCTAGTGATTTACCTGGAGATGACGGAACTAGCATTGGTTATGAATATTTCCTGGAGGCTATATAATGAGCTTCGTTGTCGTCGGTGGTGGGGCTTCAAAATGGAGTCAGGTCTTAATAGACACTGACAAGGACATGCTTGCTTTCGGTTTTACTAACCTGAAAGAGCTTTCCTTAGCTTCAAAACCGGGCGAACTCATCACGCATGATGGCGATTCTGGTATATTAAAAGGTATTCCACTTGGCGTTTTTGGTACAGAACTAATGACTAAAGGTAAGACCTATCCGCCAGTATGGGGTTATGCTGATTCCGGAGAAATGGGGTGGACTGCAATTAGTAAAGTAATCCAAGGTTCTGATGATAGCTGTGGAGTAGCAGGTGTTTTCAATAACGCAGCTGTTGGTCAAGTTATGGGTTATGCTGGTGGCAATGCTCACTCTGCTTTTCGTTTTCAGCATATCAATATACCAGCAGATTCCATTATTACGTCTGCGAATATAAGATTTATTTCTAAGAGTAATAGAGCAGTACAGACCGTTAATATGATTATTAAAGCTGAAGCAAGTGATTCACCTTTAACCTACGGGGCTGCAGAAGATTTTACACTAAGAACTTACCGCTCTATTTATGTTTACTACACAATGGATGTAAGCTGGGCTGCAGGTAGTCCTTACTATAGCGTAGATATTACATCTATAATACGTGATTTGTACGCAACTTATGGCCCATATATCGACGGTAACATTGCTATTGAAATCATCAATAATGGTACTGTCGCAACAAATTATCAGGTAGCTGAATCATTTGAAAGCGAACCTCTCGCAGCAGCCGTTTTAGCTATCTATTATGGAGTTGGATAAAATGAGCTTCGTAGTTGTAGGTGGTGGAGCATCCAAATGGTCGCAGATTACTATCGATACCGATAAGGATATGGGTGGTTATGGGATGCATAATGTAAGCAAAGTTGCCGCAGGTATGGTAGGTGGCGACGTTGTCGTTAAGGGACTGGGTGGTGTTCTTGTAAGAATACCTGCTGGTATTGCTAGTCAAATGCTTACCTCACAGGGAATCGGCGCAATACCGACATGGGCTCCAGGTGGTCTATACCTGAACCGCTATTTCCCGATAGGCATTTTCTTGACAAGCTTATTAGGAATACAAAGTGTTGATCATGATGTTGCAAAAGCAGCTCCGCTTTCTTGTATTTATGTGAATACAATTGGAGATCTACCTACTTCTGGTGTAAAAATGGAAACACCTACTGTAAGTTTAGTAATGGTAAACGATATCACACCTATTGATCAAGCAGTTACTAAAACTCCTACGATTTTTAACCACATTGATCTTGGGTTGGTAGTAGATGCAGCTGTTAGAGATTTTAGTGGAGTGCAAACCACAGAAACATCAGCAGCAAAAAGTGCTACAATTAATGATATGAGTCTAATGCAAACTCTTCCAGTTGTTGGTGATGCATACTATTTCGGGTCATATTATATCTGGGATTATCTTATTCTCATTCAGAATACAGTTGGTGTAGGGAATTGGACAATCACCTGGGAATATTATGACACAGACACAACTTGGCATGCCTTATCTGATGTAGTCGATTTGACTTTAGGATTCAAACCGGCTACTAGCGGAGCTTATACAGTATCTTTTACACGTCCTGCTGGTTGGGCAACGACTAATATAAACGCTGCTGGTAATATGTATTGGATTCGGGCAAGAGTTAGTGGTTTCGTAGCTATTACCGTAAAACCACTCGGTACACAAGCTTGGTCATACATTACACAATAATAGAAGGAGAACAATATGAAAAATCCGGAATTCAATCTAAAACACAGTTCACTAGTAATAAACCCGAATGATATCGTACCACTTGTAACACCGGGTGAAGTAGGATTGACTTACGAACTGACCGTTCGAGATGGTCTTTTTTCTCCGAATGGTAGAGTAATTAACCACGTTCCCCAGCAGCTTTCAAAGAGTTTCGTTCAGCAGTTCATGCAGTTGTGGTTCATGCATGCCGCACATCTGCCGGATTCATTATCTACAAAGATAAAAATGACTAACGGTACTTCTCACCAGTGTATTGGCAGTTTTCTTGATTTTGCAGCCAACGCAGGTATAGGTGATGCTAATTTTGGCTTGGTAGTTGGTACTGGTATTGGTGCTCCTACAATCACTGATTTCCAACTTGCAGCAATTATTCAACATGATGCAACACCACCAACTACTGGCAGAATGCAGTATGGCGCTGTTAGCTTTGGTGCACCGGCTGCTGATCCAACCACCTCGCAATTTACAATCACTAGAAATTTTGCAAACGCTTCTGGTGGTAACATTACTGTCACAGAAATTGGTATCTACGTGCAAACCACTTATTTGTTCTACGGTTGGTTACCTGGTTACTATTACCTTATGACAGTCCGTGATCTTGTTGCTGGTGGTGGTGGAATTCTAGTATCAAATGGCCAAACGCTTACTGTAAATTATCGACCACAGTCGGTCATATAAAAGGAGAAAGAAATGAGTGCATTGAAAACTACGCTGACTATCGAAAGGTTCGGACGTTCTGGTAGACTGCTTGAACAAAGAAAACAGCTTTCTCGAAGCTTTACAATAGGCTTGCTAGAAGGGTTGTATGTTGCTCACGGCCAAATTGGCTATGGCGGAGGTGGATACATAGCTGTAAATCTTGATGGCGTAAAAACCATTATAGATGCTTCAGTACGAGATAATGTCAACAATGCATATGGTTCCTCAAACTTAAGGATAGGCTCTCCCGGAAGTATTGGATGTATTGAGCCTGTAGGTTATGAAAACAATAATGGTGGTGTTTACCATCAAAAGCAGCAGATATTAAATGCTGATCTTGGGATTTTAATAGGTGCAGGTTCTGCTGCTGTAACACCTACCGATCGCCGTATGACACAACTTATTGGTCACGGCCAGAGACCTCCTGATGTTGCTCCTGTAATGTTCGAAAACTATACCGACTCTGATACCGATGACTATGTTATTCGAGGTACAAACTGGGGAGCTCAGGCGTTTATACCATATACTACCCATCAGTTAACTTCAATTTGGATTAAGGGTTGGAGAACCGGCAGCTGTGGTGTAACAACCGTTGCTCTTTATGGATCAGATGAAGTAGCAGGTGCCAACCATACTCCAACTGTAGGTACCTGTAATGTCCTAGGAAGTGGTACTATTGACGAAGCTACTTGGGGAACTGTTAGTCCCGGAGCACTTCAGGAAGCAGTACTTACTACTCCTGTTGACGTAATTGCAGGTCATCGCTACTTTATCGTAGTAAGTTGCCCAACAGGAAGTGGTGGCAATCAGCTTCAGTGGAGATATAACAGTACGGCATATGTATATGAAATGCCGCTAATGACAAATGCTTATGGTTTACAAATTCGCGACACCTCAAACGATAGCGGTGCATCTTGGACACGAAACAATGGTGCATTCTTGTTCCAAGAGTTTGGTCAGTCAGCCGGTGAGTTCCAAATCGGTGGTACTGAAGTTTACAACCTTGTAATCTCAGATCCAACCGGCAGTTTTGATATCAGGAGAACATTCTTCAATGCATGCGGACAGACTATTACCGTTAATGAATGCGGTATTGCTCATGTCCAGCAGCATGATTTAGGTGGTGCAGCACAAGGTATTCAAGCACAAGCATTTATGTGCGCCCATGATTTAACGGGTACTATCACTATTGATGACGGTCAACTACTTGTGGTAAAATATACCCCGAGTATCACCGTATAATTACAGCATGCTTCTCGGAGAACACCTAATGAGTTTCATAGATGTAAGTAGTAAAGTTACAAAGTGGAGCCAAGTTGTTATCGACGGTGATAAAGATTTTACCGGTCCTTCAACTCCACATCTCTTTGCAACCCCATGGGCTGATGCAAACTATGGTTTTAGAAAGTCTCTTACCATTACCGGTAGTACTGCTGGAGATCAAACCAATTATCAGATTAAGCTTACAGTAGTAAAAGCATCAGGTGTGGATGCAGCAGGAACAGTATATCTCAATATGCGCTGCAAGGACGACTTTTCAGACTTTAGATTCTATTCTAACGCCGGTGTGCTACTTGATTACTGGATCGAGAACTTCGTTTCCGGTGTTAGCGCTGTCGTTTGGGTAGAAGTAGATAGTATACTGGCATCTCCTGCGACAACAGACATCTGGTTCTACTACGACTATGCTTCTGCTGTTTCAGCAAGTAATGGAACTAATACTTGGATTATCTTTAACGACGGCAGTACTCTAGTCGGCTGGACAAATGAAACACCTATTGATTCACCTACGGCTTGCAGTGTAGCAGTTGCAGGAGGGAAAATTAGAGTTACACCAGATGCAGCAGGTGGAGCTTCTAGTCATTTCATGTGCAATACAGCTACGGGTGTTAATTCCTATAGACTTCAAGCTTTGATAATTGCTTCTGATGGCATTGACGCAAATAATTATCAGCAGGGTTTCGTGCATAAAACATCCATAAACGTTCTTGATCAAGCAGAAGCACGTTGGCTGGAAGACACTAATCACTGGAGTGTAAGTGATGAAGCTGGTGGTTCTGACAGTCTTCTTGACAACTCTTTTGATGCGAGAATAGAGCATAAATATATGCTTTTAAGAGACGAAATTACATCGACATCAGCTCTTTATGTTGACGATGTGCTGAAAGTAACACATATGAAAGCAGCATGGAATCCTCAGTACATTGGTTTGCACAACTACTTCTATACCGGTGGAGCTCATTGGGCTGACTACAAAACCATTTTTGTTGGAAATTATGTCTCATCAGAACCAGCCTTATCAGCATATGGGATAGAAGATTTCTATCGTACAAGTAATCCATCTTACTTTGGGCTTTCAGATCTAAGTGAAGTTATAGCAGGTATGGCACCGGGAGATATAATTGCTTTCGATTCAATCACTAATCAAATAGTTGCAATTCATGCAAATGCTGCTGGTACTCAATTAATGACTAAGGGTCCAGGTCATCTACCGTTTTGGGGATTTCCTGATTCAGGAGATGTTGGCTATGCTGTTGGATATCCAGTACAATCAGGTCAAGATGATGCCCAAAGGGGTACAGCAGTCGGTGGTGGCATACCTATTCCATATGCTCCTTTAACCTTAGGTGGTGGTGTCGATGATAGCTCTAAATCAGATGATGCAACACCTGTCTACAGGAATAACTTCGTTCAGGAATTAATGGGCACAAATGGACTTGACCATACTCAAAATCCTGCTGCCTTACTATTCCGCAATATAAGTATTCCTGCAGGAGTAACCATAACAAGCGCGTATATCAAGTTTACCGCTGCTCAGAATAAAACAGATACACCAAATCTTACAATATGGGGAGAATCCGCTGAGCACCCCGCTTCTTATGGTGCTTCTGAAGACTTTACTGCAAGAGCACGGACAGCAACTTCAGTACCATGGAATCCTGGAAACTGGGTAACTGATGGCGAATATAACAGTGCTGATTTCTCTGCTATTATTCAAGAGTTGTTAAATTCTCACAGTGTTTATGATCACGGTGAGATTGCACTTCAGATCTGGGGAGAAGCTGGTACTTTCTGGAATGTTAAAGCAGCTGTTTCATTTAATGGGAATCCTCCAAAAGCGCCAACTCTGTATATCGAGTATAGCCTTCCCTATTCTAATACCGCTCTCTCAAATGCAGCGGGTAATAAATCAGGTGTTGGAGTCTTAGGTTGTGCAATGCGATTTACTGGCATCAATATCCCTGCTAATTGTATAATCTATGATGCAAAGATTGTATTTACCTGCAATGAAGCAAGATCAGGTCAAACGGTTAATTCAAAAATCATAGGAGAATCAGATCCAGCTCCTGTACCCTATGGAGATAATGAAGACTTTACTGCAAGAGTATATACTGCAGCTTTGGCAGCTTTCACGCCATCTTCAAGTTGGTCGTTGGATATGCAGTACCCAACTGGCGATTTAACAGTAATCGTGCAAGAATTATACAACGCTTATGGTCCTTATATAAATGGCGTTATGGCATTCCAGTGGTTGGATAACGGTTCTGGAGCAGATAATTACCATTCAGCATATTCGGTCGATGCTGATCCATCTAAGGCACCAATATTAGTAATAACTTATGGAAGACTATAATGAGTTTTGTAACTGTTGGTGGTGGTTCTGCTAAATGGTCAGGTATTAATATTGACACCGATAAAAACATGGGTGGTTATGGCTTACAGAATCTTAAAGAAATAGCACTCGGCATGATCGGTGGAGATATTATTGCTAGAGGTCTTAGTGGTGTTCTGGTTCGAATTCCTGCTGGCATTGCAAATACAGTACTAACATCTGCAGGTGTAGGACTTGTACCAACATGGGCACCAGGTGGTCTTTATCTTAACAGGTATGTTCCGGTCAATCTTTCAACAATTAATACCGTAGCTCAAGTAGCTATTGATTTAAGTGATGATGAACCAGCTCCATTAACTAGTCCTTTTGTTGTCAATTATCTAGATGATACAGATTTGGTAAATCTATTGCCAACTCTCGCATCGGTATTTAGTGAAGACATAGCAACAATAGATCTAGCTGATGATGAATCTTGTCCATTTGCTACCGCATTCGATTTAACAAAAGAGGTTGATGGTGGAGTAGCTGATGATGGCGGTGTGCAAACAGATGAATCAGCCGCAGCACAGAACGATACCGCAAATGATATGACACTATTGCCTGCAGTACCTGCTCAAGATGATGCTTATTACTTCGGTTTCATAGTGCTATGGAATATGCTTACCCTAAATATAGCAATACAGGGTTCTGGAACATGGACAGTTGTATGGGAATACTATAATACCGATACTACTTGGCACAGTTTGGCTGATGTCGCTGATGGCACATCAGGTTTTAAGGCAGGAACTGGCAATAAGGTCGTTACATTTACGCGCCCTGCTGGTTGGGCTTTAACTGACATAAATGGTGTTGGAAGTATGTATTGGATTAGAGCTAGAGTATCAGCATATACGAGCATTGTTACTCAACCAAAAGGCACCCAGGCGTGGTGTACGCAAACTTAAAGGAGAATAAAATGAAATCAGAATTGAAAGCACAACCTGATATTAAAGTAGTGGATTTAAAAAGAATCACTACACTGTTGGAACCCGGCGAGTTGGGTGCGATGCTGGATTTTAAAGTATGGGATCCTAAAACAGGGGTTGTTTTGGAAGAGTGCTCTAAAAAAGCAGAAAGCTTCCTTGCTCAATTCATTCAATTATTATGGGTTAAAATGGCTGTAACGACTTCTTTTATCCCAATGAGCATAACTGATATAACGAATACGCCAAGAGATGTTGCAAACACTTTCGCTGGTGGCGGACAAACGTATGCTCAGAGTTTATTCAGAGCCAACGCTTTAGCAGCAGATGTAGCGAAAGGCATTATTATTGGTTCAGGAATAACAGCGCCAACAATAGATGACCGCGCAATAGAAGTTATTATCCCACATGCCACAATGAATTATAGTGCTCAATCTTTTGCAGCACCTGCTGCAGATACCACTACTTCCCAAATGACACTTACTAGAAACTTTGCTAATGTTTCTGGTGGGAGTGTAACAGTCAATGAACTTGCAGTATATGTAGACGGCTATTACACCTCTTTGATATATCCGTACACAATTGTAGGAAACTTCTGCATAATCAGGGATGTTGTTCCCGGTGGTATCGTAGTACCAAACGGACAGACTTTAACCGTAAATTATCGATTGCAAGCTGTAGTATAGGGAGGCAGTATGAAAACTTATTTGACTTTAGAATCTTTTGGCGAAGGCAAGCTTCTTGAGAAAAGAACGCAGCAATCACGAAGCTGGCTTAAACACTTTTGGGATTTATTCTACGGACCTATTGGAAATTTAAGCCTGAATTCAGTTCCTGATATTAATGGGGCAAACCGCACTCTTGACTATTCTGCAGTTGCATTAAATCTAGCAGTCAATGCACCCGGCGGAAATATGGGATTCTTTACAAACAGAGAATACTATGGCTCAGGTGCCTGGATTGGTTTTGGTGGACTTGGGGTTAACGACGGTTCAAATGGTGGAATTGTACTCGGTACAGATAGCACACCTGTTACACCTATCCAAAATGCACTTGTTGCTAAAGTACCTCATGGTGAAGCAGCAGGTAATCTCCTTTACGCAGGCATGGAAATTTATGGCTTGGCAATTGCAAATCCGAATGGAGAATTCAAGCTACGACGTTTCTTCAGTAATGTATCAGGTGGTGATATTACTATCCAAGAGGTTGGAATTTATAGCTATGGTAGTCAAGGATATTCCGGCTATGAAGTTTATACCTACTGTATTGCGCGAGACGTGGTTTCACCGGGGGTATTAATATCTAACGGGCAGCTTCTTGCAGTAACATATACCGTTCAGATTGCCGTTTAGTAAAAGGAGACTAACTTGACAACTCAAAAGTTTGAAAGATTTTATCAGGTAAAAAGTCCTTCAGGTACAATAACACCACCTAGCAGTACTGGTGATAATACCATTATTTACATGGGTATCACAGTAGCCGATGGCGCAACGTTAGTCCTTAATAATAACGTACTCTGCATTGGAGATATTACTGTTGGCGCAGGAGCGACACTAACCATTAACGGTGATTGCCATTGCACAGGTAGTGTAGTAAATACGACTGGAGAGACGTACATAAATGGAAATCTCCATGTAGATGGTGCTATAAGCCAAGCAGGAAACGGAATTTTTCAAGTCAAAGGAAACGTCTACGCTGATGGTGGAATTGGTTGTGACGGAGAACCAGACTCATTTATTATCTCTGGCAACGTTGAATGGACTAGCGGAATAACATTGTCTTCAGGTGTGATTGAAATTAAAGGAGACTTATTTTGTGGCGCTCCTCTTGTTCAACCAGGTGCAGGCTTGATAGTATCGGGAAATACTAGAATTGCCGGCGGTTTTGATAATAATGGGTCGTTTAGCTCTTATTCATTAGATGTAGAAGGAAGCTTCACAAATCTTGGAGAACTTACTCTACTTGGTAAATTGAAGTGCAGTGACTTTATCAAGAACGGTAATATTTATTCTGGATCAATGACTAACTCTGTTGACCCATTAGTTATGCTAGATTCAATGGCAAACTTTGTGCCTAACTCTCTTATTGGGCTTACTATTGATAATGAAACAGATGGCAGTTCTGGAATTGTTACAGCAAATGACAACAACTCAGTAACTTGCGCCGCTGGGTTATCAGGTGGTTTACTTAACACCTGGACATCAGGAGATGAATTCGAAGTAGTTATTGTATCCAATTTCACATCAAGAGATGTTGATTGCGGTAATTCAATAAATAACTGCGGCTCTATGTCTATTAATGGTGATTGCAAGTGCATAAGTATTTTTAATGAAAGTCTTGGTATTGGAGTCTTTATCCAAGGTGATCTAATTGTAAAAGGTAGTCCGATTGGGGGACCTAGCGGCGGTAGTATATTTAATTATGGAGACATGGAAATATTTGGTGACGTATTTGCTTCGGGAAATATTGTCACTGACGGTATTGATTTAGTTATAGCAGGAGATTGCACTGCACAAAATATTGAGAGCAGCGGTGACGCAGCAATTAGAGGAAAGCTTAGTTGCCAATTAATTACCTGTAATGACCATAATTTCACTGTTGGTAAGGATGTAATTTGTGACACAATTGAAAACTCTAGCCATAATGACTTCACAGTTGAAGGAAATTGTCAGGTTAGTAGCTACATAAGTAATTATGGAAATAGTCGTTCAGGTCAACACGTAGGTGCTGATGATCCTAATATAATGACTGACCCCAATAATGATTTTCCTACAGATGGTTCACTATTAGGACTTACAATTGCGAACGGCACTGATGGCAGTTCTGGCGTTATCACAGATAATACTAGCACTACAATTACCTGCGCTGGTGGACTATCTGGTGGCTCAGCAAATACTTGGCATGCTGCTGACCTTTATGAAGTCTGGATACCAGGTCATATGATAATCTATGGTGACTGTAAAGTAGGTCAGCATGTAACAAATTCTAGTGGAAGTACATTACTCATTAATGGCAAGCTTAATATTAATGGCTACTACTATGATGATGAAGGCTATTTTGACAACTCTGGTGGAGCAGTGGTAAACGTCTCTGGAGAATGCTCAATAAGTGGTAGGTTAACAAATACTGGAGGTACTTTCTTTATTGCTTCAAAGTGCTCAGTTT
>Ga0255362_1000206_pt1 | contig 14998 bp, 10 predicted proteins | sample GFST75r2metaG_FD_186000 | JGI IMG/M metagenome (GOLD analysis project Ga0255362, IMG submission 186000)
TGAGTACTATTCATGGGGTAAAAGGTATGGAGTTTAAAAATGTTTTTATTATCAATTGCTGCGAAGAAACTATACCACATAAAAGTGGTATAGAAAAGAACTTAGAGGAGGAGAGAAGACTTTTTTACGTGGGCATAACTCGTGCAATCGACAATTTATGGCTAGGCATAAGTCGAGATATACGTGGAAAAGCAAAGGAACCTTCAAGGTTTGTGGCTGAATGTGGACTTGAGTTTAACAACCCTTATACAGGGCAGTATAAGGTTGGAGAGATTGTAAAACATGAGTCTTTTGGCAAGGGAAAGATAATTAAAATTGATAGTAAGGTTGTTGAAATTGAATTTGATGCTGGTGTTAAAAGAAAGTTTGATCCCGTGGTACTGGGGAATAATAAGCTTATAGAAAAAGCCAAATAAGGGTGCAATTTAAGGATATAATATAAAATTTTATTCCATTCACTAAATTATATAAATTTTTGTATAAGGGATGGAATAAAGATGTAGACAAAGAAATATATACATTTAAATCTAGCACAAATAAAAAAATCAGTTTGCTAACTACATATGGCACTTTTGATAATAGAATAACATTAATAACGTGTTAAATGATGGCTTATGGGACTATATTCCTGTATATATGTTATAATTAGACAAATAATTAAAAACAAGTGAAATTTAAATAAATACAACTTGTTTATTTAAAGGGGAGAAAAAATGATGGGTAAAAAATTATTATATCTTGGACTTGCAACTTTTTTAAGTGTATCAACTTTAGGGTTAATGAATAGACAAAATGTAATGGCAGCACCAACTACGGATGTAGGCGTCACATATGTCGGTCATGTACAAAATGTTGGATGGCAGCCATGGGTTAGCAACGGTGCAGAAGCAGGAACTGATGGAAAGGGCCTTAGAGTTGAAGCACTTAAAGTCAATTTAACAAATGCTCCAACAGGTGCCCATATAGATTTACAGACACATGTTCAAAATATCGGTTGGCAAACTATAGTTAAAGATGGACAGGAAGCTGGTACAGATGGTAAGTCTTTAAGAATTGAAGCTATTAAATTAACATTAGAGAATATGCCAGGCTACTCAATACAGTACAGAGCACAGGTGGAGAATATAGGTTGGCAGAATTGGATAAGTGATGGACAGGAAGCTGGAACAGATGGGCAATCCTTACGTATAGAAGCTATAGAAATTAAGCTAGTGAAAATATCAGATAATTCTACAGTAGGGGTACAGTATCAAGGACATGTACAGAATGTTGGTTGGCAAAGTGCAGCAACTAATGGACAGATAGCAGGTACAGAAGGTCAATCACTTCGAGTAGAAGCACTTAAAATAGGTTTAGTAAACGCTCAAGCAGGTGCTAAGATAAACTACCAAACACATGTACAAAATATCGGTTGGCAAACACCGGTAGCTGATAGTACAGAAGGTGGTACAGATGGTAAGGGTTTAAGGATTGAAGCAATAAAAATAGCTCTAGAAAATCTCCCAGGTTATTCTGTCCAGTATAGATCTCAGGTACAAAATATTGGGTGGCAACCATGGGTCAGTGATGGACAAGAAGCTGGTACAGATGGAAAAGGTTTAAGAATTGAAGCTATTGAAGTTAGAATAGTAAAAACAGCAGATGGCAGTACCCCAACACCAGTACCATTTATAAATAACATAACAAACGTAGCATCAGTAGCATTAAATAAACCCACAGATACTTTAACAGTAGGAAGCACCGATACATTAACAGCAACAGTATCTCCAAGTATTGCAACAAACAAGGCAGTAACTTGGACAACTTCAGATTCTAAAGTAGTAGCAGTTGATAATACAGGAAAGGTAACAGCAGTAAGTGCAGGAACAGCAACAATCACAGCAACTACAGCCGATGGCAGTAAGACTTCAAGTTGTATTGTAACTGTAAATAATGCAGTAGTAACAGTAACATCAGTAGCATTAAATAAAACTACAGATGCATTAACAGTAGGAAGCACAGATACTTTAAGTGCAATAGTAGCTCCAATCAATGCTACAAACAAAGCAGTTACTTGGGCATCTTCAAATACGAATGTAGCAACAGTAGATAATACTGGAATAGTAACAGCAGTAAGTGCAGGAACAGCAACAATCACAGCAACTACAGCCGATGGCAGTAAGACTTCAAGTTGTATTGTAACTGTAAATAATGCAGTAGTAACAGTAACATCAGTAGCATTAAATAAAACTACAGATGCATTAACAGTAGGAAGCACAGATACTTTAACAGCAATAGTAGCTCCAATCAATGCTACAAACAAAGCAGTTACTTGGGCATCTTCAAATACGAATGTAGCAACAGTAGATAATACTGGAAAGGTAACAGCAGTAAGTGCAGGAACAGCAACAATCACAGCAACTACAGCCGATGGCAGTAAGACTGCCAGTTGCACTATTAATATTCCGGTTGTTAAAACTTCAGGGGTAAATTTAAACAAAACTTCAGATAGTTTGATAGTAGGAGATATAGATACTTTAACCACTGCAATAACTCCAAGTAACGCAACTAATCAATCAGTTACTTGGTCATCATCAAATCCCGAAATAGCAACAGTTGATAACACTGGAAAAGTAACTGCTGTTAGCGCAGGAACATCAACTATTACTGTAACTACGGTTGATGGAAGCAAAACTGACAGTTGTGTTATTACTGTTGTTAATCTCAGCATTGTTTCAATCAATGATATAACAGCTAATTTAGTACAAAATGATTCTTATAATTTGCCAAATACTGTAGTAGCCACTATGAACAATGGCAAAACTAGTGAACTTAAAATTTCATGGCAACCAAATGTTGTTGATACTAGCAAATTGGGAACTTATACATTTGAAGGCAGTGTAGATGGATATAATAAAACTGTTAAATTAACTTTAAATATACAAGCTTATGTGCCAAATCTTACTATAAATAGTTATTCAGCTATTACTATTAATAATGTTTCTCAATCCCTATCATTAAATATACTCAATAATGGTGATAGGTCCGTTGCAATAAGCAAGATAGAAGTATATGAGAAAGGTGTTCTTTATAGCACATATAATAGCAGTGATTTAATTACTAATAATATCCCTACAGACATAGCTGCTGGACAGCAATGGGGAATGAATATTAATTATAAACTAGGAATATGGCTTGATAATAGTTATATAAAATATTATATTGATTGCAATGGAACTTCAACTCAATACAAAAGTAATCTAAATTAGAGTCACACTCTAACTTATTCATTGAAAATTAAAAACGTCCCAGATTTGTGTAACTCAAATCTAGGACGTTTTTTTAATCTTTTAACTTTTCCTTATTAGCTCTTTAATTGAGAAGCTTGTTATTTGGAAACTGCTTCTCTGATTGCTTCTTCCAACGTATCCACTCCATAAGTAAGTTGATCCTTGGTGATAACAAGCGGTGGTAAAAATCTTACTACATTACCAAATAATCCAGCATTAAGAAATATCACTCCATGCTTAAAGCAATAATCCGTAATTTTTTTAACTAGTTCCGGATATGGCTCTTTTGTCTCTCTGTCCTTAACAAACTCAACACCAATCATAGCTCCAAGTCCACGTACGTCCCCTATTACCTCATACTTTTCTTTGAACTCATTTAATCTTCCTGTTATATAATCACCAACTTTATTTGCAGTGCTACATAAATCTTCTTTTTCGATTTTTTCTATTACTTTAAGTGCTGCTACACAACCTAGAGGACTTCCACCATAAGTTCCACCAATACCACCTACACAAGCAGCATCCATTATTTCTGCTTTACCTACTACTGCACTTAGAGGAATCCCATTAGCGATAGATTTTGACATTGTTATTATGTCTGCTTCCACGTCAAAATGTTCATGTGCAAACATCTTTCCAGTTCTTGCAAAACCTGCTTGTACTTCATCAACAATAAATATAATGTCATTTTCAGTACATATATCTCTAAGCATCTTGAAATATTCTTTTGGAGGTACAACAAAACCACCTTCGCCCTGTACTGGTTCTGCTATAAGACAGGCAATCATATCTTTAGAAATAACGGTTTTAAGCATAATTTTAAGTTTTTCACCACAAGCAATATTACATTCAGGATATGTGCATCCAACTGGGCATCTGTAACAATACGCCACATCTGTTTTATAAGTTTCCGTAGCAAATGGTCCAAACCCGTTTTTATAAGGCTTGTATTTACTTGTTATAGACATAGTCATATTCGTTCTTCCATGAAAAGATCCTTGAAGTGAAATCACACCATCTTTTTTAGTGTAAGCTCTTGCTATTTTTATAGCATTTTCCACAGCTTCAGCTCCACTGTTAGCAAACATTGTTTTTTTAGGTGAATCTCCTGGTGCAATAGTTGAAAGTTTTTCTGCCAGTTCCACATAGGATTCATACATATTTACATGAAAACTTGGGTGGATAAACTTATCAAGTTGCGCTTTTACCGCTTCCACAACACCATCATCAGTGTGCCCAATATTTTGAACGCCAATAGCCCCTGCAAAATCCACAAATACATTTCCATCAATATCCTTAATAAGTGCTCCTTTAGCTTCCTCAACAAATATTGGTGAAGAAGTGCTAACCCCTTTAGCTACATATTTATTTCTCTTTTCTGTAAGATTCAAAGATTTTGGTCCAGGTATTGCTGTTACAATTTTTGCATTTGATTCTTCTATCATTTTTAACCCCTCCGATATAATTATTAATTATCTAACCTAAATTTTCATTTACAGAATGTTCTTCTGCTTCTTTTCCAGTTCTAAATATATTAATGAGAACAAATCCTATTGCAATCCAGCCTAATACTATATACGGAAATATGTTATTAGGAAATTCAGGAATAGGATATATATTTGAAATTAGTACATATAGTAATGCTACAATTGATAATACTGGTATTATTAAATGTACAGCATTCCAAACTTTAATTTTAGTAAAATATACCATACCACCAATGCATGTGAATATATATGAAACAAGTATTGCTAATGCCCCTATGGTTCCATAATAACCAAAGACCTCAATACCATTTTTTGTATATAATGCTGATTGTATTATGGCAGAAATAGCTACTACAAATATAAGTGAGACATATGGTGTTTTATACTTAGAATGAACATTAGACATAATCCTTGGCATAATCCCATCTTTACTCATTGCGAATAACATTCTTGCACCAGCACAGGCTGATCCAAGTGCACAGGAGAAGAAGGACAGTGAAGCTGAAAGTAACAAGAGTGTACCAAAACCCTTAGACATATATTTATTTGCTAGATCTGTAAGTGGAAGCGCTGACGTTGAAACAGCTTTAAGTCCCGCTGCATCTAAGCCAAAACCTATGACCTGAGCATAACTACATAGTAGGTAAAACAAACCAGTTACAAATACCGCACTTCCTATTGCTATGGGAATATACTTTTTAGGATTTTTTGTTTCTTCTCCCAAACTTGAAGCACTTTCAAAACCAATAAAGGATAAAAATGCAAAAACTGAAGTACTTGCCAGTGCCGAAGGTTTAACTCCATTTGTCTTAAATGGTTTGAGACTTAACCCCGTAGTAGTTGCTACTTTAAATATAATTACTATTGACAATATAAGTATAAGGAAGATTGATACTCCTTCCATAGCAAGCATTAAAGATGTGCTTACTTTAGCATCAGTAGTTCCAACTAATATCATGACTATGGAAAATATTAGTGAAAGAGGAAGCCAAGCAACATGGATTCCAAAAGCTCCTAGGAACTGAGAGAAAAATGCACCGAAGCCTGCACAAGTACCTGCTCCAAGAGTTATATATGCAAGTAAAAGTGCCCATCCCGAAGTGAATCCCATCTTTTCACCTAATGCAACTTTAGTGAAAGAATAAAGTGATCCTGCTGAAGAAATATAATGATTAAATTTAATAACTGTATATGCCACAAGTCCAACCACTATTGTTGCTACCAAAAATATAAGCGGCGAAGAATATCCAGCAGTTTCTGACATTAATGATATGTTTAGTGCCATAGCAGCTGTTGGAGCTATAATAGCTACGGATAATGCAATTGTTTCAAACATGTTTAAGTTATCTTTTTTCAAACCTGAATTTTTCATATAAGACCCCCTGATTATTATCAAATTTTAATATGTTTTTATGCAAATACTTATTTTTTTATTATGAGCTTATTTAATTAATATATTAATATTGTTTAAGCTTTGTTATTGCTAATTAAATAATTATGTTATATATAATTTAACACATTATCAATTACATTCATATATATTTTTCATACAATAATCAATTTATCTATTTGTCCAAAAAGCACAAGTAGCTTATTAAATTGATTTATTATAATAATTTTCGGTTCATAATAACTAAAAAAGCCACCTCAAAATGATAAACTCATTTTGAAATAGCTTTTTTCTATAATTATAATAATCATAATAAAAATATAATATTGTTAATTTTATGAAAGAAATTTTCCTATTTTAAAGGCAATGCTAAAGTTTAATATTTGCTCTAAGTTTTTAAGATCACAACTGAGAATAGCCTCTATTCTTTTTATTCTATACTTTAGAGTGTTTTTGTGAATAAAAAGTTCTTCTGATGACCTTATCAAATTACAGTCTTCATTAATATAAACTTCAAGGGTATTAACTAAATCCGTAGAATTCTTTTTGTCATACTTTATTAGTCTTCCTAAAATTTCTTCATAGAGAGATTCCATTTCATCCACTTTTTCAAGCTCAAACAGTAGCCTGTATATCCCTATATCACTATACTTACATATTCTGTTTTTACTTCCATTTATCTTTAAAATCTTCAAAGCCTTTTGCGCCTTATAAACACTCTTTTTAAAATCATTAAGTTCTTTCCAATAGCTCCCTATACCAATGCTAATTTCCAATTCTTTTAACCTTATATGAACTTCTTTGATTATGTCTTCCATAATTAAATCCACATTATTTTTTTTATCCTTTTCCTGCACAGGTAGCATAATTATAATAGAATTGCTCTGAGTTATATGGATTGTATTTTTATTGTACCTACTCATTATATTGATTATTATCTGCTCCACCTGCTGCTTAATTCTAAGTGCTATTTCCTCATCCCAAATGCCATTAAGACTTGCGACGCTAGTAAAGTTATCAATATATACGACAAGAGAACAATATTCTTTACCTGGATCATATCCATAAAACATAGCTCTACTTAATATTTCTTCATTATAAGTTAAATCACCAAAAATTATGTCCCTCATAAAACTATCCATAGAATCTTTTTCAATTTTGCTTGTAAAAATTGCTTTACATATATTTTGACTAAAGTCTATTAGTTTAACCTCAAAAGGCAATTCAAATATGGGAAAGCCCAAAGAGTCCGAAAGTTCTTTGGCCTCTTTAGGTGTTTCCTGAATATATGGTCCAACATTAATAACAAGCCCAGCTACATTCTTATTGTTCAATTTTGTTATAAGATCTAAAAGTGCTTCCACATTTTTGCCTAAAAGTATCCCAGTGATTAAAATGAGTTCTCCACCCTTTAACCAATCTATATAACCTGGGTTTTCCATGAAATGCACCCATTTGATAATTCTATCGCTTCCACCTTTTCCTGATACAAACTTTAGATTTTCCATGGATGGTAGATTTTTAATATTTCCACAATTTATAATTATCATCTTGCATCTTTAATGCTTTTTAGAGCATCATCTAATGCAATACATACAATGTCACATTGTTTTTCTTCAATAGTTAATGGTGGCTCAATTCTTATAGTCTGAGCATTAATTAAAGTACCAGCCACAAGAACTCCCTTGTTAAACAATTCTTTAGATGCGGCATAACCAATGTTATTATCTGTAAATTCAAGACCAATCATAAGTCCCATTCCACGTACTTCCTTAACAAGACTTGGATACTTAGAAATCACCTTTTTGATATTACCAATAAAATAATCGCCTACCCTTGCTGCTCTTTCAGGAATCTTATCTTCAATCAGAGTATTTATTGTAGCAATTGCCGCTGCGCATGCTAGAGGATTTCCTCCAAATGTGGTGGTGTGTATAAAAGGATTGGGAAAGAAATCTTGAAAAATTTCTTCTGTTGCAATAACTGCTCCTACAGGCATTATTCCACCTCCTAATGCTTTTGCTAGACACATAATATCCGGTTTAACATCATAATAATCAACGTTGAACATCTTACCTGTACGTCCCATACCAGTCTGGACTTCATCTACAATCATTATAATATCAAACTCATCGCATAATTCTCTCACTTGTGCTAGGTAATTCTTAGGTGGTATAATAACGCCCCCCTCACCCTGTATAGGTTCAAGCAAAATGGCTGCTATATCTTCTCCAACCATTTTTGATGCTTCTACTGTCTTACGTAGCATATCTATATCTCCATATAAAACATGTTTGAAACCTGAAACTAAAGGCATAAATGGTTTTCTGAAAAGTCCCTTTGAAGTGGCAGATAGCGCCCCAAGACTTTTGCCATGAAAAGCTCCTGTTGCAGCAATGAAATGAAATTTACCTTTCTTTTGTTGATGCAATTTTGCAAGTTTAATTGCTCCCTCCACAGCCTCAGTACCACTGTTACAAAGAAACGAATACTTAAGATCTCCTGGAGTTATTTCTGCTAAAAGTTTAGCCAGAGCTGCTCTTAATGGATCAAGAAGTTCTTGACTGTGAAGTGCTTGATGTTTAAGCTGGTCTGTTACTGCTTTGAGTACCTTTGGATTTCTATGTCCAACATTATATATACCATAACCACCTAGACAATCGATATATTCTTTACCATTAACATCTACAAAACTATTGAGCCCTGAATCTTTCCATTCCACTGCTGCAAACTCTCCATTAGATGTTACAGACTTTCTGTATTCGAGAAATCCAGGATTAACATAATCTCTAAAATTATTTACTGTTTCCGTGCTTATCCATTCAATATCATCTTTGGATAAATCTTCTTTAGCTATAAAATTCAAAACCTCTTTACTATACTTTAAAACCTCTCGATAATCCTTCACCTCCTTATTGATACTTACTAAGTTTTCGTCGATTTTTAAACTACTGCTCGTGCTCCTCATTCTACCACACTCCTTATATTTTTTTGGACTTTTTAAGTTGAATTAATTCAGATATTATAGCAATACTCAATGTAACTGCTAACATAATTGTTGAAAGTGCATTAATTTCCGGTGTTACTCCTGTCCTCACCATAGAATAAATTCTAAGTGGTAAAGTTTCAAATCCGGCTCCTGACACGAAAAAGCTTATAATTACGTCATCTAATGACAATGTAAATGCCATTAATGCACCAGCAATTATGCCTGGCAGTATAATTGGCAGTGTTACCTTAGTAAAGGTTTGGAGACCATTTGCTCCAAGATCCATAGCGGCTTCCTCCAAGGATTTATCAAAACTTTTCATCCTTGCTCTTACCACTATTACTACATAAGAAATACTAAATGTTACATGGGCAAGTATTAGTGTAAATAAACCAAGAGTAATCTTTGTTTGGGTAAAAAAAACTAATAGAGAGATACCCATAACAATTTCAGGTATTATAATAGGAACATATAACAACCCATCCAAGGCTGTTTTACCTTTAAATTTGTACTTATACATTCCAACTGCTGCAAGTGTTCCTATAAAAGTGGAGATTACCGTGCTAAAAAAAGCAATTGTCAAACTATTTTGAAGTGCTTGCAAAACATCCCCATCATTTGCAAGTACTGAATACCAATTTAATGTAAAACCGGTCCAAACTGCATTTAGCTTGGATTTATTAAAAGAATACACAACAAGAATTATTATTGGTGCATATAAAATAAAATATATCAAAAATGAGTATGTTCCTAAAATACCTTTAGTAAGTTTTCTTTTTTTCATCTTATAGCACCTCTATCTCTTCGCCATTACTATGCTTAAAGTAAATAACTATAAATATTACTGTTATTGCAATTAAAAGTATGGACATAGCTGAACCAAATGGCCAGTTTCTTGCTGTTAAAAATTCATTTTGTATAAGATTACCTATAAGCATAGTCTTACTTCCACCAAGTAAATCAGAAATATAAAACAATCCTAGGGTTGGTATAAATACAAGTATAATTCCGGCGGATATTCCTGGCATGGTAAGTGGTAGTGTCACTCTTAAAAAAGTTTGAACTGGTGATGCTCCTAGATCACTTGCTGCCTCTAAATAAGTCTTATCTAAAGCTTCAATAGATGAATAAAGTGATAAAACCATGAATGGAAACAATGCATAGGTAAGTCCTAAAATTACAGCTCCATTTGTATATAATAGTTGAAGTGGTTGATGAATGATACCAATTTGCATTAGATATGAATTTAATACCCCTGTAGTTCTAAGAATTACAATCCATGCATAGGTTCTTACTAAAGAATTTGTCCAGAATGGAATCATTATTAGCATAAACAAAATCACCTTATATTTTGCCGAAACATTTGCCACAAAATATGCAAAGGGATATCCAAGGATAAGGCAAAAGAAAGTAGTTAAAAATGCAATTCCCAGTGAATCTAGCAATATTTTTAGGTAAATAGGTTGTGCTAGCATTTTATAATTGTCCAGAGTGAACTTATATTCAACCTGTCCATAAGTCCCCCTTGTCATAAACCCCATACCAGCAACTATTAATAATGGCACTGCAACTAAAATTATCATCCAAAGCATAACTGGAGATATGGTTACGATATGTCCATATTGCCTTTTCTTTTTATATTTTCCCTTGGTAGTATCCATTATATTATCACCACCCCATCTTGCTGATCCCAATACACATATAAATCATCAATATCTTCATTTATGCCTAAAGTATCCACTGCTGGTTCATTGATTACTACTTCTCTTCCATTACTTAGTAATACCACCGTTTTATTTATGGAGCCAACAAATATTCGCTCTTTAAACTTACCCTTAAGGGTATTCCTGCTTGCCACCTTTTCATAGCTCACTTTCATTCTCTCAGGTCTTACTGCAAAAACAATAACTTCTCCTATCTTTATTTCATCAATTTTTTCCTTGTCATCTACAACATTTATTACTTGCCCATCTTCAATTTCTGTAATAGCTTTTGATCCATCTTTCTCTTTTAATCTTCCCTCAAATATATTGGTTTCACCTATAAAATCCGCAACAAATTTAGTTCTTGGTCTTTCATAGATTTCATCTGGAACCCCTATTTGTTCAATTCTGCCTTTATTCATAACTGCGATTCTATCTGACATTGTAAGAGCCTCTTCTTGATCATGAGTAACATAAATAAATGTAATACCAAGCTTTCTCTGCAGATGTTTAAGTTCAAACTGCATCTGCTTTCTTAGTTTTAAATCTAAAGCTCCAAGAGGCTCATCAAGAAGTAATACCTTAGGGCTATTTACTATTGCTCTTGCTATGGCTATTCTCTGTTTTTGACCACCACTTAGTTGTGATGGGAATCTATCTTCATAACCCTCAAGTTGCACAAGACTTAATGTCCTAGTTACCTTTTCCTGTATTTCTTTTTTATTCATCTTTTTAATTTTTAAACCAAAAGCTATATTATTAAAAATATTCATATGTGGAAACAACGCATAATTCTGAAAAACTGTATTAACATCTCTTTCATAGGGACTTTTACTAGATACATCCACTCCATCAAGAAGTATTTTCCCTGAGGTAGGTTCCTCGAAACCTGCTATCATCCTAAGAGTTGTAGTCTTTCCACACCCGCTTGGTCCAAGAAGCGTCAAAAATTCACCTTTTCTAACCTTTGCACTAATATGATCCACAGCAGACTGATCTTTAAAAGATTTTACTATATCTACAAGTTCAACCATAGACTCCATTTTCGACACCTTCCTTCAATTATTGTTTAAACTTAGTCCAAATATCATCGTAAAGTTTTGAAGCGTCTCCAACGTCTTTTAAATGCTCACCAATTTTTTGATCTTCATCTGTAGGATAAACCGTTGTATTGCCTAATGTTGCTTGATTTATAAGCTTTTGTGCCGCTACATTTGGATTTGCATATGGATAAGCCTTTGATATTTCAGCACTAACCTTTGGATCCAAAATGAAATTAATAAACAACTGTGCATTCTTCTTATCTTTAGCGTCTTTTGGAATAACAAAATTATCTTGCCATAAATACATACCCTCTTTTGGGAAAAAAGTTTTTAAATCTTTATTCTGCTGCTCTGCTAAATATGCCTCAGCTCCCCATACATAACCAATGGAAGCTTCGCCATTTATAAGGGAAGTCTTTGGACTATCACTATCAAAGATTTTAATATTTGGTCTTAGTTTTGTAAGTTCCTCCTGTGCCTTGTTAAGTTTAGCAGGATCTTTTTCATTCATGGAATAACCCAGTTTTTTAAGTGCAATACCAATCAAAGCTCTTTCGTCATTTAGAGCAACAATGGAATTTTTGTATTTACTATCCCAAATGTCGTTATAACTTGTTATATTTGCATCAGGGAATTTTTTAGTATTAACTACGATTACTGCATCGCCCCAAAGATATGGCACGGTATATTTATTACCTGGATCAAAACTAAGGTTTTTAAACTGACTACCTATATTTTTAATATTAGGAATACTACTCATATCCAATGTTTCAAGAAGATTTTGTTTTTTCATAATGTCTACCATATAGTCACTGGCTACAGCTATATCATATTGACCCCCGCCTGCCTGAATTTTAGCAAGCATTTCCTCATTTGAAGAATAAGTAGTGTAATTAACTTTTATGTTATACTTTTTTTCAAATTCTGAAATAACTGTCTTTGGAAGATACTCCGTCCAATTAAACAAATTTAATGTTCCCCCAGAATTTGAAGATGTTGTACTTGATGACCCACATCCTGCAAGTATGCTTCCTGTAACTACTAATGATAAAGCCACTGCTAATATTGTTCTTATTTTTTTCACTTTATTCCCCCCATTACTTTTATCTTATACATGTACGCCTAAAACGTCACTTGTCGCTTGCCTCTTGTCACTTGCCTCTCTTGCATCTTTATTTTGCGAACCATCCTGTGGGTTTCACATCAAGATTAATATTAATCTGCTTAACCTCTGTGTATTCCTCGTATCCATAAGTTCCCAGTTCTCTTCCAATACCACTTTGTTTGTATCCGCCCCAAGGTGCTTCATTATAAGTGGGGTGATAGGTATTTATCCAAGTTATTCCTGCTCTTAGTTTTCTAATAACTCTATGTGCCTTAGCTATATCATTAGAAAATACTCCTGCTGCAAGTCCATAACAACTGTCATTAGCAAGTTTGATTGCTTCCTTTTCATCCTTAAACTTTTGCACTACTAGAACTGGTCCAAATATCTCCTCTTGAACTATTCTCATGTCCGGCAAAGTATCAACAAAAATTGTTGGTTCTACAAAATATCCCTTACCAAAAGTTCCTTCTGTTATTCTGTTACCTCCACAAGCAAGTTTTGCTCCTTCTTTTTTACCAATTTCAATATAGCTTAAAACCTTATTCATATGATTTTGTGAAATTAAAGGTCCCATTTCAGTAGATTCATCAAATCCACTTCCAACTTTAATCTTCTTTGCCCTGTCAACCAGTCTTTCAATAAATTTATCATATATACTTTCTTGCAAAAGTAATCTAGAACCCGCTGAGCAAACTTGACCTTGATTACAAAATATAGCAAACAGTGCGTAGTCAACGGCAGTTTCAAAATCAGCATCTTCAAAAACTATATTAGGTGACTTTCCACCAAGTTCTAAAGATATCTTCTTTATATTAGATGTAGCTGCTTTCATAATTGATCTGCCTGTGGAAGTTCCACCAGTAAAAGCTATTTTTTCTACGTCCCTATTTCTTGCAAGTTCATCACCAACATTAGGACCGTCTCCAAGTACAAGATTTATAACTCCTTTAGGAAACCCTATTTCGTCAATAATTTCAAATAATTTAATAGCGGTTAGCGGTGTTATTTCTGATGGTTTAAACACAACAGTATTCCCTGCAGCTATAGCAGGTGCTATTTTCCAAATTGCCATAAGAAGTGGATAATTCCATGGTACTATCATTCCACATACCCCAATGGGTTCACGTACAACTAGCGACTGCATATCATCTGGAACATCGTAAGTAACTCCATGAGGTTTTGTGGTAAAACCTGCGTAATATCTTAAACATGCACAAGCATCAGAAACATCAACAGAAGATTCTCTTATAGGTTTACCATTGTTAGTTGTCTCTAATTTATAAAACTCTTCTGCTCTACTCTCTAAGACATCTGCAAGTTTAAATAACAATCTAGCTCTTTCCACAGCAGAAGTGTCCATCCATCCATTTTCATAAAAAGCAGCTTTTGCCCCAGCCACTGCATTAATTACGTCAGCTCTTATGCCTTCAGTGACTTCAGCTATTACCTCACCTGTAGCTGGATTTAATATTTCTCTAGTATTTCCTGATTCAGATAGTTTCCATTCACCATTTATATATTGCTTTAATACATCTCCCATAATGTTCCCCCTAAATAAAATTTATTTATATATGCATTAGTGCAAATATTTTTCTTGTTTGATTATTGTTTTCAATTTTATTACAATATGAATTCAAAATAAGTTTTTGCTGTGAAATGCAATGATTTATTGATAATTTATAGCGTATATTTTGTTTTTATTAACGATATGTTAAATATATTATATATAATTTATCATATCCGTAACATAAAAGGTATATCCAGAAAGGACAATTATAGAACCTTTTATTTGTATAAAATACACATAAAATATAACTTGTATTGTTGCCATATTATTATAATTATCCCATAATGTCAATGATTATTTTGATAATTTGTTTATAATATTGATAATTATTTATTAATTTATCATTTGAAAACAATATCATCAGTGATTTATATAAAATACATTTAGTTAACTATGATAATTAAAATATGAATACAAATAATTTTATAGCAAAATCTATAAA
>Ga0255362_1000207_pt1 | contig 14993 bp, 7 predicted proteins | sample GFST75r2metaG_FD_186000 | JGI IMG/M metagenome (GOLD analysis project Ga0255362, IMG submission 186000)
TTACGTGCAGGACGATTAAACTCTAATCATGCAATTTTAATATTTCAGGTAAATGAGATAAATAATCTTCATCTATATCATTTTCAAAATCTTCAATCAAGTGTTTAATAGTTGTTACAGAACGTTTATGATCAAAAGTACTCTTTCTGAGGTAATACAAACAGAAGAATCCCATTATTTTTTAAACTCTTAAACATTCTGATATGGCCTTAAAAGGATTTGCTATATGTTCTAGTACGTGGGATGCTAAAATAAATCATAAAGAATTTAATTTTATTACACTTAAATTCACAGCATCGCAGATAAATTGATGTCTTTTTCTACCACCATACTCATAATATTCTCCTTCTTTAATTTTACCTTGCCAAATAGTTTTTCACTAAAATTGCATCCATCTATATTCTCAACTACTGGATAAATGGGTATAATGCTATTTTTTTCAAAATTTTACTTAGTCCTCCTATCTCTAAACCGTTTTTTCCCTTTAAATTCTGACAATACGAACTAACATAATGCTTATATTTTTTTATCCACTAATTCTTCTACAGTTTTGTACCATAATTCAGTTCGATGTTTTAATAAATATTTTTCTATTAAATTATTTCTTGCATTACTTTTAATATTACTGCAGAGTTCACTATCAGTTATTAACTTATAAATTTGTTCTTCCCATTCCTTTGTGTTATTATTTTTTACTAATAAACCATTATATCCATTTTTTATAATTTCATTATAAGATCCAATATCACTATATACTCCAGCCAAATCTAACCCCGTGTATTCCAAATACTTAATTTCACTTTTACCTCTGTTTATATTAGTATCAGCTAGTGGAGCAACAGCTATATTCCAATTTGCTGTAACTTTTTTAAGCCATTGAACAAATTTACGATACTCTTCATTGTCTGAAGGAATTTCAATTTGTTTTATCCAACCCGTATTTCTCATCCCACCAATAACTTCAAAATTAAACTTTAAATTGTTTTCAGCTAATTTTTTCTGTAAGTTTTTGATGGCATTTTTAATAATAATTAAATCCCTTTCATGTGTAAATGACCCCATATATCCAACTATAATAGTATCATTTTCTATCGGGAAAGAATTTACTTTAGTGCACCAAAGTCTTTCATCTAAAGCATTTGATATGCATATCACATTATTAGCAATACCTTCAAATTTTGATTTTAAGAGATCTGTACTAACAGTTACTAAATCAGCGTTTTCAATAAGATATTTGATAATCGTACTTTTAGACAAATACTTTTTGTATTCTGGATGTGTTTTATCAATATTTAATAAATCATCATCTATTTCGTAGATAAGTTTAATATCATGCTCTTTACATCTTTTAACTAAAAGATTTGCAAAAGATTCATCTAAAACGTCTCTTTGTACTATGACACAATCATAGATCCTTTCAATTAAAAAGGAATCTTTGTTTACTGTGTCCAAGTCATCTTCATCAATAATATAAGGCACTATCTTTCCATATAATGATGGATGATAAAATGGTAATAATAATCTTATATTAGCTGTTGGGGGGTGATCTCCATTTCTTCCTTTAATAATGATAGCTACCCTATAAATATTTTCGATCTTAGAATATTCAGTTATAAGTAAATTCTGCCAATATATGAATTCATATTCATAAGCCATCTCTTTTGTACTTGTAAAGTGAATTTTATTAATTTGCTCTTTTATTAACTTGTACTCCTCTGGAGAATTTACTATCCTCATGATTTCTTTATAAGATTCTGAAGGGGAATTATGATTTAAAATCCATCCACCATTATTTTTACACAGCCTCTCCTCTAAAACACCGATTTTAGAAGTTAAAACAGGAATTCCACATGACCATGCTTCCGATAAGGTATGACAGTAAGTTTCGGGCCAAATAGAAAAAATTCCTATAAATGAAGGTTTAATATCATTTACCATTCCACAAAAACTGTTTCTTTCATATTTACCATGATAAATACCATAATCACTTAAATAAGACACAATTGAACCCATAAAATGAAATTCTAATCTGTTACGCTTATCCTGTTTTTTCAGCTGTTTAATGAATTCCGCGCCTTTATGATTATCAATATTTCCAGGAATCAATATTTTAACGGGTTTATCGGTGGAAGGAAATTCAAATTTTGAATTCAATTCTTTATTTAAATCCCTACCATGCTCAATCACTTTAAAGGTTTTCTCTGCTAATTGAGGATAAATCGAAATGTAAATCTGTTTTGCAACTTCTGAAGTTGTGATAAATGTTGAACATTTATCAAAAATATTTGATATCTCACTTCTCCATTCATCAATGAATGTTTTTAACACAGGTAAATCATTTAATAGTTCACTTGGTATTTTACACTGATTTTTCCCTTCCGTACATTTACCAGCGCAATACTTATTATTTTCATCAATCAGATGAAATGATGGACAAATAAAATAAAAATCATGGAAAGATAAAATTATAGGTATGCCTAATTTATGTGCTATGTCAGGTAAATCAAATGTATGTTTAAACAAATGTCTAATATGTACAATATCGATTTTTAATCCTATTAATACATTAAAATACACATCTCTAAATTCATTATTATAAAATTTTTTAGAAGACCATTTTGATTTAATATTCCAAGAATTAATTTTTTCGAGTCCATTCTTTGTCTGTTTCCACAATAATAACTGCTTAGTTGTTGAAGTTAATATGAAACATTCAAAAGTCTTTCGGATATTTTGCATGAGATCCTTATTAGTTTTAAAAGTTCCACCTTCACCTTGATGTAAAACATATAAAATCCGTTTTTTGTTAATGTAATTAATCCGGTCAAAATTTATATCATCCATCTCAGATCTAATATTATCCTGAATATTCTTAAGTTTAACAGACGACGTAAATTCATGAACTTTTTTTGTATATGATGGATATTTTTTGTCAAGAATTGCCCTGTGCTGTTTAATTAATTCTTTTTTTTTATCAGAAAATGATGCACTCCTTTTATGATATATATACGTGGAATCATCTATAATATTTTTCCAGGATCTGTCAATAGCCCTCATGCAAAAATCGTTTTCTTCACCATATCCTCTACCAAAAGCTGTCTCATCAAAAAATCCTACATCATTTATAATACTTCTTTTAATGAAAAGACAAAATCCATTTCCAGTAGGAACTTCCATATTTACATTATCAGATACTGTTTCAACTAAAGAAGCCATACCATCTCGGCTTAAAAATATTGGTATTTCATTTTCTTTTCCAATTTCAGGAACAGAAAAAGCTCCTGCAGCATTGGAAAGTGGAGTTACCGTGCCAATGCTTCTATCAGAATAAGCGGCTACTGTCAATTTTTGTAGCCATCTAGGTGTAACAACGGTGTCACTGTTTAATAAAACCACATCACCGTCAGAATTATGAATTCCCATGTTAATATTTTTAACAAATCCTTTATTTTCCTTATTCTTAATAACTTTTATATGTGGTAAGTTCTCCAGCTCATCCAATAAGGTTCCAATTCTTTTATCTGAACTACTATCATCTATTAATATTAGTTCATAAGGGAGTTTAGTATTTTTAAGAATACTGTTTATGCAATCTTTAACATCCTCATAAGCATTGTAAATTGGGATAATAATAGATATTTTTTTATTAAAGTTAAAAGCAGCTAGAATGCTATTAATTTGATGATTAGAAAGTGGATGATATATTAAATTTGATTTACTGGGGAGATCTCTTTTATAACCTTGAAATATTTCATTAGGTTTTCTTCCTTCCTTCATCCCATATAAGCTGTAATGTACAAGTGGGTTTAAATTTGAATTTTTTACATCATTAGAATTATTTAAATAATAATTTCCATCAAATGTAGAACTCGGATTCCGACCTTCTTTATAACCATGATATAAGTAATGAATAAAAGGATCCGCACCAGAAAGCCTAACATCATCACTGTATTTTAAATAATAACCAATATCAAATAAATGATTTTTTTTAATTGCTCGATAACCTTTTACATTAGTTAATGCAGTTTTAATGCCTTTATTTTTCCGGCTTAAAATAATGTATAAAGTAGGGAATTTTGAAATTAATTTTTGAGTTATTGATCTATCTTTATTATTTAAATAATCCATTTCATAAATTCGAGTTGAGAGATTATCAATTTGAGAGTTTAATTCATTTATTTGCTTTTCATTACCCATCAATTCTTGGATTACTAAATTTTTTTCAGAAATTAACTCATTTGACGATTTTAACTCAAATTCTGTCTGATATAATCTTTTTTCAAGTAATTTAGTTTTACTTACCGATTCTGAATATTCAATATAAAGTCTTACTCTTTCTTCTTCAAGAATACCCAATAAATTAGCACTTCTTATAACCTTTTTTACAATATTTTCTATTTCATCATTCTTAGGATATAAAATTCCTAATCCAAAAAAAGCATTAATTAGATCAAAAGAGAATTCTGAAGTGGATTCATCAATAAAATCTTCAACAGCTGTCAACACACCATTCCTTGGATTGTTAACATAAACTGAATTATTAAGACTAAGATTTAATCCTCCATTTTCTTTCAAATGGGCAAGTTGTGGATGCAATCCCAATTTTTTGTAAGGTTGCCTATAATCATCAGGTATATTCTGTGGATTGTAATAGACGTCTCTTCTATCATAAGGCCATCCCAAATCATGTAAGAATATAATAGGAAACTTTTTGGTTTTGAAGTTCTTTTCAATTATTTTTAATTCATTATAAACCGTGTACCAGTTATGGTCCCCATCTATTAAAATTACATCATAATTTTTTAATAATGGCAATCTGCTTAAGCTTAATTCTTTGTAAATTTCAAATTTATCACCATATTCAGATTTAAACTCATTAACATCAAATTTAGGTTGTGGATCTATAGCCGTCATATGGGCATCGTTATCCAAGCAATAATCTAGAATATTTCTAGTGTTCACACCTGTATCTGAACCTATTTCAACAATGTAATTTACTTTAAGTTTTTCTATGATGGGACGTATAATTGTATGCCAAAATCTATTCATGTATATTTACTCCTAATAAATCGGGATTTATCCCTAAAATGCGATCTACACGTTTTGGATATGAATGATTGTTTTATATCAAACAGTAGACGATTTTATGAAAAACTCAGGAATATCGAATTAATTAATAAATTTTCTAATTTCTTTATTTGCAGTGTATCATCAGTAAGTGCTAAATATTTTTTTATTTTCGGTTGAATAGAGGTATAAACTAACTTTATCCTGTTTGAATCTGTTTTGAACTTTTAAATTTTGTATTTGAGGTTTCCGTCATTTTAAACAGGTTAAGATAAAAGTTTTTGTGAAACTAATTCATTCATAATAAATTATATTTCAGGTAAATGATTTGTAGTTATTACATGAATTAGTTTGTTTTTTTTTTAGTTATTCATTTATAACCAATCAAAATTTGAAGTGAAATAATATCTCATTAATTTTATATTTTTAATAATAATCTAATACAGATTTATTTAACTTCATTAAATATATATGTTCAAAAAAAGATTAGTAAAATTGCCTCAAAGAAGATAATATGAAAGATATTTCTGTAATCATTCTGCATTTAACTCTAATAAAACTATAAAAAGTTATTTCAGTTTTTAATGATTTTTACAAGGATAATATTTTAAAACTTAAAAAAGATAATGAGTCCATCTAAACTAAGAAATATTGATGTTAAATCAGTAAATGGGTAAAAATATTACGTTTTTAGAAGATGGCGATAAAATTAATTTGTTAATTAGTTAAAAATACGGTAATATATATAATCTTGACTATATAACGGTTATATTAAAATAGTTAAAGATAATCGTATGAGAAGATTGAGTTAAACTTGAATGTAAAAACACAATCAACTGGATGTGATAAAGATATAATAATATCTGATACATTCCAATGTTTTATATAAAGTTTTAATCGAAATAAAATCTTTTTAAAAAAACCAATTAACATAGATTTTTAAAGATCTAATAAATTATAAAAGCATCTAAAAATGGAGATATGATATTTATGATTAAAGATTTTATTAAAAACCAGATAAGAAAGACAGGTATGGTAAGGGCTTTGGAGATGGATAATGAAAAACTAAAAATTCAAATTAACAATTTAGAAAAAATTAACAATTTAGAGAAAGAAAAGCTCAAAGCTGCAGAAGATAAACTAAGAATAGTCGGAGTTAAAGATCAATTAAGAGAAAAATACAAATATTTGAATCCTCATAAATTGGATTTAATCGATCTTGCATTTCAAAAGATTATTCCTAATGCTGATTCATTTGCTGATTTGGGTGGAACATGGAGAGTGAATGGTGGATATACATTTTATACCATTGATAAATATAATATTAAATCTGCATTTTTAGTTGATACAAACATTAATGATCCATTACTAAGTAAAGTTAATGAATATGGAAATGTAACCTTAATAAATGATAATTTTGGTGAAAATATTGCTATAGATCAATTAGGAGAGTTAGATGCAATTTTTTTATTCGACGTGCTTCTCCATCAAGTCAAACCAGATTGGGATGAGATATTAAAGAGATATTCAACAATATGCAATTGTATGGTTATATTTAATCCAGAATTTACTAATTCTGACAATACTGTAAGACTTTTCGATCTTGGGCATGATGAATACTTAGAAAATACACCTTATGATAAGGATCATCCTACATACAAATCCTTGTTAGAAAATATGAATGAGATTACAAATTACGATTCTGAACGAATGTTGAGAGATAGTCATGAGTTATGGCAATGGGGAATAGTAGATAAAGATTTATATACTAAGATGAAGGATTTAGGGTTTAGTTTACAGTTCTACCAAAACTTAGGGAATTTTCCTGATCTAAAGAATTTTGAAAATCACGCCTTTATTTTCAAAAAAGATTAATATAATCTGTTATATGTTTCTTTCTTTAAATGTTCTAGATGATATACAGAATATACTAAAATTGTATTAAATTAATGATAAAAGATGAAATAAATAAATTTTAAACTAACAGGAAACCAACTATTTTTGGAAACAACTTCAAAATCAATGTTTAAATGTTTCGTAAATTCAAATTGAAATTCCTTTTGTACTACCTTTAATTTACTTTTTAATTAATTAATTCTTCCTAATTTGTTCCATAACGTGGCAAATCTTTATATGTAAGAGAAATATTTATCGAACTTTAATTTTTCAGCATCATTTAACAATTTTATTGAATATTCATTTAGATATAAGATTGGATATGCTTCGACTAAATATCCCATAATGGAGTTTTATAACCAAGTTTAGCCTTTAATTCATCATCCCATTGATTTTTATATAACATCATATAGAAATGGGAGTTTTCATCTGAAATTTCACGCAGAATTTCTGTAGATTTTTGTAATTTATGATAAACAATTGCATCAGACACATAGTAAATTTTTAAATTCATTAAATGACGTATATAATCACAGAAGATACGATCAGAACGATAATGACGCCCTAATTCCGGGTCAAGCCCTACAGAACTGTTTAACACTTCACGTTTAATGTAAACACAAAAGAAAGGAGCGAAGTTAAGCTCTAAAACATTGCCTGAATGGAATAGGGGTACATTAGTTATATTCGAATGCCAAATCGATAAATTAACGTCGCATTCATATTTAGGATCTGCATAAGGAACATGTGTATTAATAGAATTTGTCCCACCCGGCAAAACCTGCTGTGGAACTATCAAACCACAGTTAGGAAGTTCATAAGCTGCTTTTTGCATAGTTTCAATGGAACCCGGAGTTAGGATAGCATCGTTATTCATTATTATAATATCGTTATTAGACTCAGAAATGGCAATACCTTGGTTTACCGCATAAGTAAAGCCATAATTAATGTCGTTTTGGATAAATTTAATTTTATTCTCATCTTTTAACCGTCTTAGATATTCCACTGTCTGTTGATTTGAAGCATTATCTACTACGATAATTTCTAAACATTCATTAAATTGTAATGCTAGAATCGAATCTATACACTCTCGAATATCATCAAATGATTCATAACTCGGGATAATAATGCTTATTTTATAAGTTATATTATTAGATGACTTTAAAGCAGAATTATAATTCCGTTGCATGCTTTCCTTATGTTTTTCCCGAACTGTAGCAAGATCATGATCAAAACTTTTATCTTTAGTAATTGTGTTATCTGTCTGGTTATAGTAATGATGTGAAAGTAAAACAGGGACAGAATACATTTCTACTGATTCTGATATCCGTATAATCCAATCCCAATCCTCATAATTATTTAAACTTTCATCAAACCCTCCAATACGCTTATAAATATGATTTTTATGGCAAAATGCATTTAGGTCTATGTAATTTCTATTAATTAGAAGAGATCTGTTGAAACTACCAAAACGAACAGCACAAGGATGCTTACAATCACCTTTAAATAATAATTGACCACTATAAAGAGCCTCAGCATCTGGCAACTCCGAGAAAGCTCCAACCATAGTTGATACATAACGAGAATCCCAAATATTGTCAGAATCCAGATACATTATATACTTTCCGCTTGCAGATTCAAGTGCAATATTCCGTGTTCTGGATACACCTTGATAACTTTCATTATCCAATAATACGATGCGATCATCATTTAATTTAGATAATAATTCCTTTGAACCATCTTCACTACCATCATCTACAATGATCAGCTCAATATTACGATAAGTTTGCCCCAATACTGAATCTACAGCAAATTTAACTACATCAACATTATTATAAACAGGCATGATTATTGAAACCAACGTAGTATTCTCTACTTCACTAGCAAGGCCCATTAAATATTTAGCAATGTTTTCCATGATAGCGAAACATCTTTTATCTTCTTCCTGAAAAGGAATTTCCAACAATGGCGACACAAGTGATTCCTCAAGAAAACCGGTTAAATCTTTAAAATGACGATTAGCTATCAATTTATCATTGAGGTTTTTTTTCTCGTTACTAACCTCCTGGACCTTGTCTTTCAGGGCTTTAATATGATCATTTAGGTTTTCATTGTCGGTGTTAAGTTTCTGCACCTGTTTTTCCAGATTGTTCTTTTCTATTTCCAAAGCCCGGTAAGTGCCTGTTTTCCTGATTTGCTTTTTAATATGATTCTTGAACATATTACCCCTAATTGAATTATTTATCTTTAAAATGGGATTTATAACCTACGGTATTACCTTCCATTTAATGAAGGATGAAATAAATGTTTTATAATCTTGTATAAGCTGTAGAGTGGAATCAGCATTAATCCGTGACGAAAATAGCAAACTTTTTAAATTTTTTCATTACTATTTGATAGATTTTTTTGAGAGTCAATAAGGCTTAATTGGAATACTTCAGAACTTAAAATTCCTTTTTCAATTAGTTCAACACTATGTAATTTTTGCACTTTTAAACGATTCTCCTCTAAATCAGCATTTATAGAAATATTATTCAATTCAATGCTGATAAAATATTTTGCCAATACTTCATCTACAAAGAATGGCTCATTTAACTTAGTGTATCTTAAAATCAGATCCCAATCAACAAGACGATTCAAGGACTCATTGAATCCTCCCAACTTATCATAAAGAAATTTTTTGTGTACAAATATATTGATATCAATAAAATTACCCCTCAGAATCAAAGTTCTATCATATCTGGTCTCTCTAACATATTTGTTATTCCTATAGTCATCATTCACTTCTTCTGCTGAATATGCAGTATTAACATTGTTATTAAACAATGCAGAAACCATCTTTTCAAGGTAAGTTTCAAACCAATAATTATCAGAATCTAAATATGCAATTACGTTACCTTTTGCTTCACTTAATCCTTTATTCCTTGCTTTACTTACTCCGCCGTTTTTTTGTTTAAAATATTTTATTTTACCATATTTTAGATAATTTCTATATTTTTTTTTGATTAAATCTTCAGTGCCATCAGTACTTCCATCATCTACTATTATAAGCTCGTATTCACTATAAGTTTGATTTATTACAGAATTTACCGCTTTTTCAATTATATTCTTTCTATTATAAGTTGGCATTATTATTGAAACAGTAATTTTTTGGGTTTTTCTGTCTTCCTTCATCCCATATAAGCAATAATGTACAAGTGGATTTAAATTAGAATTTATTACATCATCGTATGATTGTAAATAATAATTTCCATCAAAATTAGGATCAGGTTTTCTACCTTCCTTAAAACCATAGCATAAATAATGGATTAAGGGATCCATACCTAATAATCTTACATCAGGGTTATTTGTTAAATAGTAACCGTAATCAAATAAATTGTTCTTTTTAATAGTATTATAACCCTTTATAGTAGTCAAAGCATTTTTGATTCCATTACTGTTACTGTTAAACAAAATATAAATGCTAGGAAACTTTGAAATAATCCGATGCTTCATTGAACTACTATTGCTCTTGAATTCTATTTCATTAGAAATAACATCTAAAATACGTTCAACTCTTTTTTGGAAAGTATGATTTTTAATAACAATATTCCTTACATTTTCAATTTCTTTGATTCTTTCTTCTTTATTATTTAGATAATTCTCTATTAAAGAGTTTAATTCATCAGGATAGTCATAAGTGATTAATGTATCTCCAAAAATATCTCCTGCTCCCCATACATTGTCAGATATAATAAATGCTCCAGCTGCAAATCCATCAAATATACGATTAGATAGAAAACCTTTCTCTCGCATATCATCCCAGTGATCGTTAAGCAATATTTTACACGATGAGTACGCTTTTCTTAGCTCATTATTGGATATATGCTCAGCTTTAATGTACTTTTTGGGGATTAATTCTTCCCAATTTGCCCCATACACTGCCAAATCTTCATTTGTTGGTAATATGTCTTTTATTATTTTCCTGAAAACTTTCCTGGAATTTCCAACGAAGATTAAATCGTGTTTGTAATCATTATCAGGATCGGGGTAGAATAATTTTGGATCTGTACATTGGAGCAAGGTTTCTACAGGTACATGAGCTTGTCTTCCTATTTCTTCAGCCCAGAATTCAGATGCTATGAATATATAATCATACTGATTATATTCTTTTATACTGATTTCATTTGGATGGGAAATATTCCACATTATATTGAAGTGCTGTTTTTTAGGTTTATATTTACTCAAACCTCTCAAAACTATAATCACATCGCAATCATCATCATCATTGTCCCATTCAGGTAATATTTGTAATATTACTTCACAATTTTTTTTCTCGAATTCTTTTTTCAAACCTAAAGCTATATGATAATCGCCCCATTCTTGAACTGATTCCCATGTAGTTGCGGGGATTTTAATTGCAATTTTTGTTTTTAAAAACATATTCTTGCTCTAAACATTTTTTTAAATTGTAGGCCCTGTTTTCATATGTATGATTTTTAGATATGATTTCTTGTAATTCTTTGACTTTTGCTATTCTCGCATCTTCATTGGTCAGATAATATTCTATTAAATTATTTAAGTCTTCCTGGGATTTCCAAACTGGTAATTTACCCTTAAAGGTTTCTTCTGCACCTATAGCGCCGTTGGTTATAACTAATGCACCGGTTGCTAGAGCATCAAAAACTCTACTGTTAATTGAGCCAAAATTTTTAGCTCCCCGGTTTACATCATCAATAACAATTTTTGTAGAAGCGTATACTAGGGGTAAATCCGAATAATTAATGAATCCCTGATAATATTTATTAAATTTGGTAAATTCTTTCCAGTTTTTACCATATAATTTAAATTTATGTGGAATAGTATCGGGGTCTAACATTTCAATAATATCTCGGGGATCGTTCCAATAACTGCCGGTGAAGCAGTAGTCACTTAAATATTTATCATGTTGCGGAATATCATTATTGAATCTGGTGGGATTAGTGGCGATTGACAGTAAAAAAGTTTTTAATCCAGTTTTTTCTTCTATATAATTACATGCTGTTTCACTCGATGCGAATATGAGGTCATATTTTGATAAACCCGGGTTATAAACCCATCTTTCAAACCAGTTACGAGGCCAAGCTATTTTAATTAAAGATTTATTTGAGCATCTAATTTTACGGGGATCGTATACATCTAAAAGGGATATTAAGATATCTACATTCTCATTAACATCGTACCAATCATGTGATCCTGCTCTTAATAGAAAACTTATATTCCATCCGAATTTCTTTAAACTTTCACCTAATTCGGAAGCTGTGAAATAATCACCAGCTGAAGCATCTTCACCACTTTCGGATACTACAAAAACAACTTTTAAAGGATCCTTCGAGAAAACTCGTTTGTTATATATTTTATCCTTTAATAATTGTTTACGTAGCCAGTGATTCCATTTTTTTTGGAATAATTCCTGGTTTTTAGAGCGTATTTTCCTTATTTCACGTTTTTTATCTGTTTCTAGTGTTCCGAATTCATAATGGAATAAGAGAGCTGTAGGACAGTAACTATTAATATATCCCTTTTTAATTAGTTTGAGGCATAGATCTACATCGTAAAGATAATTGTATCCTGCATCCAACCCACCTACTTGCCAGTATTTATCTTTTTTAACTAATAATGTGGATGCTGAAACAGCTGCTTTTAACTGTGAATGTTTATCAGAGTCTTTAAATGGTTCATTGCAGCTTATATTATATGGTTTAATAAACCCATCAATTTCCTCTTTAAAAAATATCCCTTCATGTTGTGTTTTAAAAGAATTATGTTTATTATAAAGTGATTTAGAGCAATCTGAATAAATTAGTTTGGCACCTACCGCTCCAGTATCCTCAGATTTTAGTATGAATTGCATCATTTCATTAAGCCATCCATAGGTGGGCTCAACATTATTATTTAGTAGTAATAAGAATTCACCTTGGGCTATATCAGCTGCTTGGTTGTTTGCTTCTGAAAAAGATTTGTTTTCAATATTCTGGACTATGGTTAATGGTAAATTATTTGAAAGCTCTTTTAAAAAACTAATTGAATTATCAGTTGATGCATTATCAACTAAGATGATTTCATAGGATGGATATTGAATAGTTTCTTCAAAATCCTTAAATAATCTTTTTAATTGTATAAATCCATTTTTATTTAATATGATTATAGATACTAATGGAGCATTATCTGCGAAAGTATGTAAATCTATGAGTGATAAATTTTTATTCTTAATATATTCATATTTTCCACTTATCTCGTCTTGCGTTAATAATATTTCTGGTTCTTTAGAATTTCTTAAATCAGGATAATTAATTAGTTTATCTTTCACATGGCGAATTTGATATTTTGATGAGTTGTAATGGTCTTTAAAATCGTTTCTAATGATTCTTAAATGTTTATTGGAAACTATTAATTGTCTTAATGTAAACCATCTGTTGCTCATAGTACATCACATAAAAAAGAAATAACTTAATTATTATAAATTTTTGATAAATAAATTTTTATTAAATATTATAGTTTAAATGTAATTTTAATTACCAATTTGATAATGTTCAAAGCCCATATTCGTGATTATTTTTTTATTATATTGATTTCTTCCATCGAAAATAATTTTATTCTTTATTCTCTTAATTATTTCGTCAAAGTCAGGGCTTCTGAAATCTTTCCACTCAGTCACAAGTATTATGGCATTAGCATTATTTACAGCTTCATATTTATTATCATAGAATTCTATATTAAGATTATCTTTGAAGTAATGCTCTTTTGCAAATTTCATAGCTTTAGGATCATACGCGTTAATTTTAGCACCTAATTCTATTAGTTTATTTATAATAACAATTGATGGTGCTTCTCTCATATCATCTGTACCTGCTTTAAAAGATAATCCCCATACAGTAAATGTATATCCAGTTAAATCATTACCAAATCTTTTAATTATCTTATTTACAATTGATAATTTTTGTTTATTATTCACTGATTCTACTTCTTTTAATATTCTTAAATCATAATTATAATCAGCAGCTGTTTTAATTAACGCATTAACATCTTTCGGTAAACAACTACCACCATATCCAATACCAGCATATAAAAAACTGTATCCAATTCTCTTATCACTGCCTATTCCTTCTCTTACATGATTAATATCTGCTCCGACTCTTTCACAAATGTTAGCCATCTCATTCATGAAAGATATGCGGATTGCGAGCATGGCATTGGAAGCATATTTAGTCATCTCTGCACTGCGTATATCCATAGTTATAAATCTCTCATGATTTAGGGTGAATGGAAAGTATAATTCCTTCACAACTTCAATCACATCTTCATTATCTGAACCGATAATCACTCTATCTGGATGCATAAAATCTTCAACAGCTGTTCCTTCCTTTAAAAATTCAGGATTAGATATGACATGAATATTAAATTTTTCTCCTCTACGTTCTAATTCTTGGGCGATTATCTTTTTAACTTTATCTGCTGTTCCAACAGGAACAGTAGATTTATTAATAACTATTAAATCATGAGACATTAGTTGTCCTATTTCTTTAGCTGCTACCATTACATATTGCAAATCAGCAGTTCCATCTTCACCCATAGGAGTATTTACCGCTATAAAACAAATATCAGAATCATTTAAACCTTCAATTAATTTAGTGGTAAATATTAGGTTATTATTTTCACTGTTTCTAATTACCAGCTCTTTTAAGCCAGGTTCGAATATAGGTACTATACCATTTTTTAAATCTTTAATTTTATTATCATCAATATCAACACAGTAAACTCTATTCCCCATCTCTGAAAAACAAGTTCCAGTCACTAACCCAACATATCCTGTTCCAATGATTGTCAACTTCATAAATATCAACTAAATAGAATCTTTAAATTTAAATATTATTAATTCAAGGACATTCAATATATTTACTAACTATCCTCATTTAAAAAAATTTGGTAAAAAATATTATGTAAAATAATTCACACTTACCTAAAAATTTTATTAATTTAACTAAATATTAAATTTATCCTAAATTAACACT
>Ga0255362_1000208_pt1 | contig 14992 bp, 17 predicted proteins | sample GFST75r2metaG_FD_186000 | JGI IMG/M metagenome (GOLD analysis project Ga0255362, IMG submission 186000)
CATTTTAAACTACCTCCTTGTATTTATCATACTGCCCTAAATAATCATTGGGATTATTTAGCCTCCATTATTTTATCCAATTCGCTTTTTGTAATACGATCCATGCTTTTTCGAAAACATTTTATCTAATATTGTATATAATTACTTCTGGTTTATTCAGTATTATTAGCAAAAAAATTTTCCAACAGCTTAATGTATTTATGTGGATACATTAAACTAATTTCTCCATGCCCACTTTTTTTAATGATTTTTAAAGTGCTACCATTAATAGCTTGGTGCAATAAGGATGCTGATCTTTTCATCATAGATAATTCTCTCTCTCCTACTAATATTAATGTTTTAGCCTTAGTTTTGCATAAGTCTAATGGCACTGGATAATCAAGATTACTTATGGTGATATTAATAAGTGTTTTTTTTGTCATTCGCAAACTGTCTTTATAATAGCTCTCAAATAATCCATCTGGTACATTTAATGTTTTAGCCTGTAATTTTGCAAACCACCTTCTTTTAATTAACCCATAGGAGATATTGTACATTGGTACAGTTAGAACAGTTGCCATCTTACTAGGACAAACCAAAGCACTTTCTATAACAGCATTCTGTGTGATATTACATTCCTTTGATAATATTTCAGTAGTGATTTGTGCACCTATAGAAAGCCCACAGATTGCAAAAACTTTCCCATTACAATTATCTTTTACGTATTGAATAACCTGTTTTGCAGATTCTTTTATACTTATAAAAGTAGAATCATAATCATCACCATGTCCATCTATAATTGTTGCGACAACATAATATTCATTTTGTAATGCTTCAATCTCGGGTTTCCATGACCACCAGGATAACCCACCACCATGGAGAAGAATCACAGTGGGCATATCTTTATTACCAAATTCTTTAAATATCATGTTCTAAGTGCCTCCCATATTTTGTAGATTAATTGAATTATTTTTAAACCTAGACATTATTTTGTCCAATCCCATTTTTCATAAGAGAAACCATATCTTTTATAAATGGTTCAAAATCCTCAAATGACATATCATAAACTTCTTTCCCCTTATCTTTAGCAATAAGCAGCATTTTCTCTTTGAATTTACCAGATACTGCTGAGATATAGCTAAAAATATTTTCTGTGCTTATATCACTACGAATTAAACCCTGTTTTTTATTACTTTCAATCATTTGTATAATTGGATTTAGATATAGTTCCGATTCTTTCCTTATAATATTAAATACTTCTTCGCTTATATCGCTTCTAATGTCTAAATACATATTTTGGAGAAAAACGTATACTAGCATTTCATCTTTAAAAAGTGTCCAAGCATTTTTATACCCAAAATATATATAATCAAAAACACTCATGTCATAACAATCTTTTATCTTGTTATCCACATATTTAAAGGATATATCACAAGCCAATTTGACGCAGTATAAACATAATTCTTTTTTGTTATCAAAATATTGATACATACTTCCCTTAGAAACTCCTGCATTCTTTGCAATAATTCCTATATTTCCATTTTTATAACCCTTTTCTGTAAATTCATTCATAGTCTCATTTATAATTTTTTTTTGCTTTTGTTTATCTAAATTTAAAAAAGTTTCCTTTGGCATTTTTCACCTCTTTCATGACTCACAAGTCACATGACCCGTTAGTCATAATATAATATTAATTCATGTAATTGTCAATAGTATAAGTTTGCATATAGTTTGAGACTTATTGCAAATAGTTTGAGACTTGTTTGCATATAGTTTGCGACTTATATATTTTATAACAATTAATACATGATAAAATCCACTGTATTAATATACATTGTTACAAGTGGATACTGCCGACTTAGTTGCTAGATTTTTATTATGACCAAATCTTAATTTCATTTCAAACAAGTTTTTAATTTAGTATCTTGTAACTTAAATTGTATATATTTAAAGATTTAAAAATTCATACAATCTTCACATTGCATTATATGAATAATGGGTAGTTGCATTAGGCTTTCTTGATCCCATTATTCATTTAGGTATTATGTCATAATTTACGAAGGACGTGTCTTACTCCCATAGGATATAGTTATATACTATCTAGCAGCAAATCTATGTTTAATTAACCATGCCTTCGCAAAGTCAACTCCAGCTTTCATTTCAAATAGCTTACATTCTGCGTTACCAACTTTGCCCTTTTGTACATTATAATTATTCTCAAACTCTTTTCCAATTAGCATGAAATCCTTTGTGTCATAATCATAATCCTCAAACCATTTCCAGCATCGCTCACCATTCTCAAATATTGCAGCACCCATGCATTCTTTAGGCATTTCATCTATAAGTGATTCTGAAAGATGAAAACTGGTGCAAGAATTATATCCTACTCCTAATAAAAGAACTTTTGCTTTTAAATTATACATTTTGCCAATTGGAGAATTCATACCAAGCTGTGGAGTCAATGGGTGATTTTCAATAATATGCATTGCATCTCTCCCATTTGCACTAAATGATACATGTGGATGATTTGACCGTATTGTGTTAGGAAATGTTCTAAATAATTCTGCAATGCGCCCCATTCCTCGTGTTGGTGAAATTTCAGGGTCAAATGCTGGCATATTATCATATATTGTTTGTATCCATTCTTTGGGCACAGGTGGTTTTCTCCATTCAGCAGGGTCACCCCACTCTCCACTATGAGCTGGCATAACCAATGTTCCATCGCTTCCCACTGCATTCATTAATGCAGTTATTACAGCTTGAGCCCCACCACAAACCCATCCTAAGTTTGACAATGAAGAATGAACTAATAATATATCACCGTTATTTATGCCAAGTCCCATCAAATCTTGATAAACAGTATTAATAGTATTAGGTTCCCTTGTTTTATTGATTATTTTCTCTTCACTCATTTACTTTACTCCTTTTTAATTACTTCGTAATGCCTTTATCTTCATACATATAAAACAATATAATACTATTGTGGCACTCTCTAAATTATATTAAATTAAACCTTCAGAACATTGAAATTGTCGGATAGGTATGGAGCCTTACGGCTCCTTTCCCCCCCTAAGAACCGGACTTGTGCGTTCCGCACATCCAGCTCAAGCAAACTGAATATCAAATTCTAATTTGTTTGGCACGAAAAATCCAGTGTTTTAATTTCATCACACATTTTCATATTAGCAGAGAAGTAGCCGACTGATATTAATACCAGTTTTCTTAACTAAACTTCTCTTTTACGAAGAAATTACTTTCTGTTTTCTCTCATGTTGATGGCCATGTGGTAGTCTACCCTCTTTGGAGAGAGTTATACAACTCTCTCCAACGGGTTATCTTTTCCCCTAAACTTTCGTCCTACTGGCATTCGCTTTCTCCACAATCCCATGCCCTCTGGTATTGTAGTTTTCTTTCCATTACACTACCTCTAACGAGGAATTCAAAGATTTTACCAAGTTGCACTAATAGTAGATTCAAATGGGTAAGCATCCTTCTATACTCCTATGGATATTGGAATGAAATACAATCTTTCCTATCCATATTAAGCTTGTTACTCCGCAGTTCGCTTATAGGCTATAACGAAGATTACAAAGATTCAACTTTCGTTTATACTTTCCATTTTTCTCCTAACTTAAGATCATTGCTTCTGCATAAAGCAAGAACCTTAGATACTTAACTCTCATGCAACCTACAAACCAATTACTCGCGAAAAAGTTTAGAGCGAAGATAAGTTTAATGACTAACGCTGTTTCTTATGAAACACTACTATTTAGTAATTTCTTGTCGCACCACATTATTAGCCTAAAGTCTATGTTGGTAATTGTAGTTACTGCTACCATTTTTAACTTGCACATACATGTAGGATTATGAAAATCTTAATACCGTTTCCTAAATCGTGTTTATTATTAATCATATTTCATATGTCTCACAGTTTTTTTATATCTATAATCACTTCTACTATATAATCTATAATTGCTCTTTAAGTTAAAACTAGAATAAAAACTCTGTAGTGTATTTAAGTATATATAGTTGATCTGGTATCTTATCACCCATTTTACTAGGTTCTATTTGTTTAAGTAATGTATCCATTATTGTTATTAATCGATTATTATCTTCCATTTCATGACAATCCAGAGTTTTTAGTACTTCATTATAATTTCGTTTACAATCTTCAATTTTTTGAGGTATTGGCAACTCATTTTTATTCATTCCTTCTAATATTATGCGAATACTATCTTTTTCCTGTATATATAAGTTATCATTAATGCCATTCTTCTTCGCTTCATCCAATACCCTGTATGCTTTATTTTTTCTGCCACTCTTCACTAGTGCTAATAAATACTTATGCAAAACTTCTTCATCATATCTATTTTTTATCTGCTTCAAATTTATAAGTTTAGAAAGTATATTTACACGAACGTTAGGAAATAAAGTACTAAATATCCTTGCAGTATTATATGTTTTATCTAACCTTGTTTTTTTAAAATAATCAATCAAAATCAATTCAAATAGTCCTAATGAAACCTCAACAACTTTTATAATTTCTTTTTCAGTAAGCTTATTATTTACATTATAATGCGAGCCTTTATCACCGATACTTTTTATAAAATACAGTGATTGAATAATTTTATTATCATAGTACTTTTGTAAGCTCCTAATTTTATTACCTAAAGACTTCGCGTTAAACTTATCTGAATTTTTCTCCAATTTAATTTCACTAGTTAAAAACAGACTAATTATCATTTCTGCATATCTCCTTGATGCATTTGCTTTAGCTTCAAAAGAGTTCTCATTTGAGATCATATCATAAAAACAATTCTTACCTTCTAATGGTATTGGTTTATTCATAATTTCTTCCATAGTTTCCTCCTCAATATTAACTTTATTCGAGAGAATTGCATATAACATTAATATTTCTCACACTAACGAATTATTATTATAAACTTCCTATTATAGACATTATATAAACTTAGACGATTATCTTATCTAATATACAATTCAACAAGTATTTACAATTCTCCTCTTAATTTTCAGAAAAAGTAAAAAAATTCGATATATTACTCAAAGTGAAATGTACTCTATGGCGTATAAGGCCCTACACACGTAGAAGCCTTATAGATATGTCGATGTAGTATGCATGCGGTTGCTGTATCAAAAAATTATAGTTATTTGTACAAATAGACTATCTGTTTAAAACCTAAGTTTGACGTAATAAGGGTTGGATATACCAGAAATTAATGTTATAAGCTAACAAAGCACCAGCTATTGCTGGTGCTAATAATTAAAACTTTTTGATACATTTTCAACATCAGTTAACATACAGAACACTTTTAATTTTCCATCATGATTGCGATAATTTCCTTGTCAGTTTCTTTCATTCCTTCTTTTGCGAGTTTACCTACATTTGATATAGTAGCTTCAACACCTTTTTTCACAATACCATCGCCACCCCTAAACTGTTGTCCTTCCTTAAACATATGATATCCTAGAATTCCAGCATCTACCGCTGTAGCAATTTTAGCTGCACACGATGCTTTAGCACCATCACAAATCATTCCGGATACAATTGACAATGCATTAACAATTGTATGAGAAATCTCTCTATAACCACCACCATATAAGTAAGCAATACCCGCTCCACTTCCAGCTCCGGCACAAACAGCACCGCAATATGCTGAAAGTCTTCCTATACCAGTCTTTTGATGTATCGTAACTAAATCTGAAATAATCAAAGCTCTATAAAGTTTTTCTTTTGAAACCTTTAATTCATTACCATATTCAATAACAGGAAGCGAAGCTGTCATTCCCTGATTACCACTACCGGAAATGATAATAACAGGCAATTCACATCCATTCATTCTTGCATCTGATCCTGCGGCTGCTTTCGCCTTGGCTCTTACTTTAATATCAGAACCATATGTTGAAATTAAAACACTTCCGATATTAGCACCATAATTATTTTTCAATCCTTCTTCTGCAATTTTTGAATTATATTCAATCTGTCTACCAATAATATCTTTTATATCTTGTATATACACAGAATTAGCAAAATCAACAATATCTTCTACGTTGAGTAATTCCTTGCCACTAAGTCCTTCTTCTTTTGATGCAATTGCTTCTTTACGATAAAGTATCTTACCATTCTTTTCAATCAGAATAATATTAGTGTGATAATTTACAATTCTTACCTTTACAGATGAATCTTTATAAAACACATTCATCTGTATATCAAATATAAATGGGGTATCTACAAGTTTAACTTCTATAGGATAAGTAGATAAGTATTCTTTAATCTTTTGTTTATCTTTTTCAGTTATGTCTGAAATAACTTCTAGTTTCTTTTCAGATTTGCCTGATATAATACCAGCAGCTGTTGCAGCAACTATTCCTTTTAAATGACCTGTATTAGGAACTATAACACTTTTGACATTTTTAATAATATTTCCACTTACTTCTACTATAGTTTTTTCAGGCACATACCCTAATATTTTTTTAGCTTTTGCTGCCGCATATGCAATTGCAATTGGTTCAGTACATCCCATGGCAGGTATTAGCTCCTCTTTTAAAATCTGTAAGAAATTTCTATACCTTAAATCATTATTTTCCACCATATTACCTCCTTTGTATAATTTACTTATAAGCTGCATGCAAATTATGCTTAATATTAACTCATATATCGTGGTATCTCAAGCATTTTCGACTTAGTTGGCTATGTGCCTCCACCCCTATATGATACATTATCATTTTTTTGATAGTTGCACCCATTCCTTTATTAGTCATTAGATAGTGTTAATAACATTGCTGAATGATCACTTATATTTTTAAACCTTGGTTCATGAATATAGTTACATTCTAATATACTGTTTCTTATGTTTTTTGAAATAAAAAAATAGTCTAACATTTGTAATTGATTTATAATTCTAATAAAACCTTGTTAACTCTTTAAAATAATTTGGGCACTTTCATATTTATCTTTTATTATTTCTTTGGCTTCAGTACATAGTTTATTCCAACTTCTTTCAATCTTTTCACTTACCCAATTAGCACCTTCAACTACATCCATTTTTCTTTTATAATATACAAGATGTAATAGCGATGGAACTTGGTCTATATGTGCCATTGCATCAGCACTTGAAAGACATATTGACTCCTTAGTAGTTTTTTCAAGTATTACACTTCCCCTGTGCTCAATGATACATTCTTTAATTATATTTATTCTTTCTTCTGGATAATTAAAATCTTTTAAAATCTTTTCTGCTTCAATTGCCCCATATATATGATGTTCTTTATACATTGATGAATCTTTTACACTTGCATAGTCATGTAACAAAGCTGATATTTCAACTATTTCTTTATCTGCTCCCAATATTTCAGCCAATAATTTTGCATATTTGACTACGATAACAACATGATAATTCCATCCTTCATATCCAAATACATTGGCATCTTTTTTACTTGTTTCCTCAACAATATCTGAAATAGCTTGTATTAATTCTACTGAATTCAAAGAAATCACTCCTATTAAAATTAATATTATATATGGTCTATAATCTTTAATTGGTTTTTTAACATTACGACAGTAAATACTAATTTAATCATACTATTATTACCTTAAAATAGATATAAAAGATAAATATCATATAATCACCTTGTCTTTAAAAATCTAGATATGGCTATAAACGTTTTTCCGGGCGCAACCCCAATGATTCATAGTGATCGTGGTTATCAGTATGCCTCAAATGGATTTATGGATAAATTAGACGCTGCGGGGATGATACAAAGATGTCACGTGTGGGTAAATGTATTGATAATAGACCAATGGAAGGTTTTTGGGGAATCCTCAAGTGTGAAAAATACTACTTGCACAAATATAATACATATGAGGATATATCTAAGGCAATTGATGAATATATAAATTTCTACAATAATAAGCTATTACAAAAAAGATTACACGGCCTTAGCCCCATGGAATTTAGGGCTTTAGTCGCGTAACTCAATTTTATTATTTCAACTGCCTACTTGACATGGGGCAGTTCATATGTAAGGCTTCTACGCATGTTTTATCGTAATCATATTTCGTTATAATTGGTGTTTTTTATATTTAATTAATGATTTGAAATTATTGAAAAAGTAGGTAGTTCCTGTTGGAACGACTTAGGAGCAAAGTCCATGGAGTGTCATGTGAAAAATAATAATTTACTACTTATTATTTAAACTTAGCTCTAAATCTTCTATAGCCTTTTTATCTTTAACTTTTATATGATTCTCGGAAGTTTAAAAGTTTTTTATAATTTTCTAGACAGTGAGTGGATTGATCAATTTTAATTTCTTTGATAACAGGAGTATTACGGGTACAGCCCATATAAGCTAATTTTAAGTGTTTTCTAGTTTCAGCCCAAATTTATAAGAAAAGCTAATTAAAATTGTTATACCTGTTGCCATATAAAAACCTATTCTAAAATCCTGTACTTTAAGACTCATGAAAAAAATTGCAAGTATTACAATAATCGTTCCATAAGCGCCTATATTTCCCCATATGAGTGGCGATTTGAAATTTTCTTCATTACTTCTTTTCTTTTGCCAAATGATATAAACTATTAAATTTATTACCCAATTAAAAAATGAAAAGTAAGAACTTGCAGATACAAGATAATTAAAGAGTTTTGCACTCAACAAAAAAGATCCCATTACAATTAACATTGATGTGGTTCCTGTAAATATCCACGCATTCATGTAAAAGTCTTTTTTTGTTCTTTTATTAAATATTGAAGGTGCTTCCTTTGCCTCTGATAATGAAATAATCATTTGATCACAGCTATAATAGTTACCTATCATTACAGAAAAAGTTGCTATAAGTATTATCCCATTTATAATATCAGAAGCTGATTTTATATTCATACTGCTAAGTGATTGAATTAAAGGTGATGAATTCACATTAATAACTCTAGAATCAATAGTTAAAACTATTATAATCATTATTAATGTATAGAGAGCTACAATTCCTGTAGTTACAATTAAAGTTGCTTTTGGTATTGATAAACTTGGATTTTTTACATCAGACGTAGCCATAGCAATGGTACTAATTCCGGAATATGTAAACACTACAATTAACATTGACTGTAATAAACCCGAAATATTATTGGGAAAAAAGTTCTGTAACTTTGAAAAGGGAGGAGGTTTCACTTGTACTCCATGTGATAATATAAACATTAAACCAATTACTATGAAAGCTATCATTAAAGCTATTTTAGTTGCAGCCATTCCAGATTCAATATAGCTAAAATACTTCATTTGTAGCATATTTATTAAAATAACCAGTGTTATAACACTAAGTGCAAGTATTGCTACCGATAGCTTAGGCATCCAATATTTCAGAAAAACAGCAGCTGCAATTGCTTCTGCTGCTGTGCCAAGTATTCCCGATACGTATATTATCCATCCCAACAAATATCCAGTGAATTTTCCTAAAAACTGTTCAGTATATACACGAAAAGATCCAATGACTGGGCGATTTATACTTATACTAGTCATAGCACCCAATACTTGCGACATAATAAGTCCACCAAAAACAAATGACAAAATTACTGAAGGACCTGCCTGTTTTATAGCTATAGCGGAACCAAGAAAGAACCCTGAACCAACTATTCCCCCAATTCCTATACCTGCAAGACCATAAGCATTAAGTTCCTTGTTTGATTCATTATGATTGTTTGAATTTTTTAAATCGCTACCTTTCATAATATCAACCCTTTAAATTTCTTTTAAGGATAGTATGCATCTCTTTTAAGAATAATATAACTATTTTATGAGCTAAATATAGGATAGCCATTTTATTTTGTGGCTATCCCAACTTTTATATAAATAAGTTTACATTTCAATCTTCTGCTTCACCTAAATAGTAACCTACTCCGCCAATTCTCACACCGTCTACAAGTTACTACTTTGTAATAAACATTACGTCCATTGACATTTGGCAGGCGAATATCTCCATGTAATTATCTATTGCAGATTTAATTAAGTCTTCAAGTGAAGTTACATTTTTATTTTTCATAACAGTTCGAATCATTTTTGCCCCAAACCCATCATGTTCATATTTGACAGCTTAACTTAATGTTAGCCTATGTTATATTTTGTCCAATATCTCTGTGACGGACATTTTTATATTTAAGTTTTATCCCTATTATTTTGAAAATATCATTTTCAAGGATATTAAAATCATCAATATTCCAAAGCTTTTTTTTAGCACATCCATAGGAACGTTTTGAACTAGCTTAGATCCAAACGCTGACCCAATTACTAAAAAAATCACTATTAGAACACCAGCCTGAATATTAACCTGACCTTTTTTGTAGTATTGAATAAAAGCAAATATACCAACAGGTGGCAATAGTATTGCAAGGGAAGTTCCCTGAGCTTTTAACTGGCTAAAACCACATAAATACATTAATGCAGGTACAATTATAACTCCTCCACCTATACCAAACATTCCACTTAATATTCCTGCAACGATCCCTATTAGAATGAACAATATAGTACTTGTCATTAATATTCCTCCTATATTAAATTACTATTTTTTTATACTTAGATAAAATTAAAAATGCCATACAGATTACAATTCCAGATAAACTTACTAGTTGAGCAACTCTAAAAGTCCCAATGATTAAACTATCCGTTCTTAGTCCTTCTATAAAGAATCTTCCTATAGAATATAAACCTATATAAGTAAAAAATACAATTCCCACTTCTTTATTTTTTTTCAAAACAATCATTAGTATTATAAACACTATTAAATCCCATAAAGATTCATATAAAAAGGTTGGCTGATAATAAATCCCTTGTATATGCATACCTTGCTGTATGAAGTATGGAAAGTTTTTAATAAAATTATAGGATACAGGTCCTCCATGTGCTTCACTATTAAAAAAGTTACCCCACCTTCCAAGCGCTTGAGCAACAATTATTGTTGGAGCCGCAGCATCTACCATTTTAAGAAAATTCATATTTTTGCGTCTTGAAATTATTAATGCAGACACTAATGCAAATAGAATGCCACCATGAATTGCAAGACCACCTTGCCTGATATTGAAAATATTAATTAGATTATCCTTGTAATCACTGAATTGGAAAATTACATAATATAACCTGGCACCTATAATGCCAATTGGTAGAGAAATGAGCACTACGTCTAAAAAAGAGTCATAATTTGTATCTCTGTATTTGCATGTATAATTTGCTAATATTACAGCTAATGCCATTCCTGTTGCTATTAATATTCCATACCACCTTACACTGAATCCAAACACATAAAACGCAACTGGGTTCATACGATCACTCCTCATATTAATTTAATTATTTATCTATACACCTTTTAAATAGAATTCCACTACCATAGCCGCAGCACCCAGCGCAATAATATCTTGTTTAAACTTGCCACCTTTACTGAAAGTTACTCTGTTATCCATAGGATTGATATGATAAAAGCTCTCAATAGATTTTTCATAATAATACTTAAAATTCATCATTAAAGGTCCACTTAGAATTATAAGTTCAGGATTTAATAATCTTACAAGATTTGAAAGCCCAATACCTAAAATTTCAGCACCTTTATTCACTACTTCAATAACAATATCATTATTTTGCAATTCTTCTTTTAATATTTCTCCGTAATTTATTTCACTTACTAACATATTATTATCTTTTGTTTTTGAATTTATTTTTTTAATTATTGAATCTATGGAGGAATAGTTTTCAATGTCTCCACAATTACCACCTGTACTTAATTCTCCATTATATTCTACAATCATGTGTCCAAAAGCATCTTCCCTATCATTAATTGTTCTAATGATAACGCCAGACCTTATTATTGCTGATCTAAGTCCAATGCCACAGTGAACGTACACAACACTTTTTAAGTCTTTACCCTTTCCATACAAATATTCACCTAAAACAGCAGTATTAGCTCCATTATCTATAAAACAAGAAATGCTAATATTTTCTTCAATCATTGCCTTTATAGGTACATTAACCCAATTGTTATTAAAAAAGCTCTTAGGATTTAATATAATTCCTTTTTCTCTATCTATTGGACCTACGGTTCCTATACCAATTCCTAAAACTTCATTCTTTTTAATTTGTAAATCTGAAAGCATCTGTTCTACTATAGACGTTATATTTTTGACAGTTTTTTCAGGAGAAGAATTTTCATCCATTGTAAATTCTTCCTTTTTTAAAATAGTTAGCTTCATATTCGTTAAGATTAATTTTACATAGGTTCTTGATATATCTATTCCTATAACATAAAATCTTGTTTTAGATACATCATATTCTATTGCTTTTCTTCCTCCACTGGATTCAGACTCGCCATGTTCCATTATAATTTTTGTATCCTCAAGTGTTTTCATAACTCTATTTAGTGAGGTCAATTTTATATTCGCAGTAACTTGTAACTCTTTTTTTGTTATTGGTCCTCTTTTTTGAATTATATTTAGGATCTCTAAATCTCTATAAGATAATTTTTCTAGAATTTTATTCATACACAACCCAACTCTCCTAATTTGATTCGTAATTAAATTATAAACACTTTTAACCATTTTGGCAATAAGTCATATTATGCAACCAAATAGCAATGTAATACTTTAATTAATATTCCTAAATAAAAATATGCATGTTATAATATAAACAAAGTTATTAGACATGATATCGGTAACTATAGCATGTCTTTTCATAGAGAGGAGTGACTATGTTGAAAAAATATCAAGTGATATTTCATATAGACGAAATTGAAAAATCAAAGTTAGTACTTGGAAATATAAATAATTTAATTAATGACTTAGGTGAGGAAAATTTAGAAGTGGAGCTACTTGCAAATTCTGAGGCAGTTAAACTAATGCTTATAGATTCAAATGAGTTCACAGGACCATTAAACAAGCTAAAACAGAAAAATATCACTTTTGCTGCTTGTGCCAATTCATTGCGCCAAATGAATTTAGACAAAGAGCTATTATTTGATTTTTGCATTGTTGTTCCTTCTGGAGTTGGTGAATTAGTTGTAAAACAAACTAGTGGATATGCTTATATTAAACCTTAATATTAGATTACACTCTATTTTAATAGTTCTAACATAATGAGGAAAGCTCTCTTATGATTAGTTTGTTAATCCACTTAAAGCGTCAATTGCTTGTTGTGATTCAAAACCATCACTAGTTTCTATTTTTTTATTAATTCAGTAATTGCAAGTTTTCATATTTTAATCAACGTTCTTGAAACCATATCTCTTACTACTGGGTAATTCTTTTTTAACCTATTCTCTAAATGCTCCCATTTTACCACTCCATTCCGATTTTAGAATAGAATACATACATTGATCATACTTGCTTTCATCAACCCAATAATGTTCTCTTAACCTTCCTTCTAATGTAAATCCATACTTTTTCAAGAGCTTTATAGACAAAATATTATTTGAAGCTGTAGTCGCATATAATTTATTCAAATTATATTTATTATCTTGAAATGATATATTTATGAACTTTCCCAATATAATGCTGCCTAGTCCTTTATTTCTATTGCCTTCAGGTAAATAATAACCAATTTCAGCACTATGATTTCTCGAATTATAGTCGAACAATGTAATTTTACCCAAAGGCACACTATGGTCATCCTTTTTTACTACTATATAGTTCTCTTCATTTTTACTATTAATTGAATCCATGATTTTAGTAGCATATTCATCATAGGATTTTTGTAGTTTTATTGGTCTACAGGTGTATTGTTCAAAATGCTTTTCCGTAATACTCCAGTTATATAAATCATTGAAATATTTTTCTGTTAATAAAATTAATTGGTAATTTTCATATAAATTAATCATATCCTATAATACCCTCCTTTATTATTTTTTCATTTCCTGGGAATACTTGTTTGGTGTTATTACTACAATTTTTTTGAAATGTTTAATCATATGGCTTTGGTCAACAAAACCTACCCCTAAAGCTATATCAGTCATGGACATTTCACCATTCATTAAAAACTGCTCACCTTTTTTTATTCTAATGTTGTTTTGAAAACAATGAAGAGTAAAACCATATTCATTAGAAAAAAGTTTAATTAATATGATAAATAGATTTTGTCACTTCGTATTATATGATATTGTATTTTAAACTTCTACAATCCATCCTTCTGGAGCTTCTACATCACCAAGGAGAAGCGATTCCAGCAGCAAATGAAATCACGTCTTTTCTGCTTGCTAACACCATCAGTTCCTTTACTAAATAAAAGTCTATTTTACTGGAATACTCACTAAAAATCTGATTCCAAATTGGTTCCTGTGATTCCCCCTTAGTTGAATTCAGATCCTGATCAAGGTAAGAAAGCACAATAGTACCATTTCCTACTATGGAGGCTACCAGTCCTTCTGCTTTTAGCTCGCGGTAAGCATTTAATACTGTGGTTCTATTTACGCCAAGAATTTCTGCTAACCTTCGTTCTGCTGTAAGATGAGAACCTGGTAAAAGCTCACCAGATAAAATTTGGCGTCTTATTTGCTCAAAAATCTGTATATAGACATGTGTATCACTCTCTCTATTGATTGCAACCATCATACCAAATCACCTCATTAGATTAATCCAATTACAGTATAATGCCATCTTTACCTTAAAACAACAACCAATTGTTATATTTTTTAATCATCCAATTTCACTATTAATCCTGTTTCAGTTTTAATTTATCTATACTATGTTTCGAAAAATATAACATTTATTACACTTAAAATTAACATTAATAAACTATTTTGCGTCAATTAACTAGCTACACTAACCCTACTCCATCTAAAAAAGCTATTAAAAAATTACTTTTTTAATAGCTTTTTATCAATATTCTAATACTAGTCCTACGCCTACTTCTTTTACATTAACAACCTTAGATAACTCTATTTTTGATTTTAGGTCTGTACAATGACCTGGATGAATCTCAGTTATATTATTTTTTCTTAAATAATCACAAGTATATTTAAGCGTTTCCT
>Ga0255362_1000210_pt1 | contig 14851 bp, 17 predicted proteins | sample GFST75r2metaG_FD_186000 | JGI IMG/M metagenome (GOLD analysis project Ga0255362, IMG submission 186000)
GTATTTTAAAAGCAGCAAAAGAATAGAAATGCCACATATACTATCCACATCTCCATATCCATATACCACTATTTTTTCTCTATTATTAACTGCCTGTATTATTCTAATAATCGCATCTTTCATACCTTTCATTAAAAAAGGATTATGTAGTTTGTATTCTTTAAAATAATCAGTATTTCCTTGAATTATTCCCATATCGCTGGTTCCTCCAAATTTGTAGAAAACACAATTCATTATATAGTATAATTGTGGATAATTCAAATGTTTTTTGTAGTATTTCGACATAATAAAGTGAAACTACTAAAAAATAAAAAGAACCGAAGTTTTGAAAGCTTCAGTTCTTTTTACTTTTTAGTTTGCTAAAGATGCTCTCTTTTTATCATTTCTTTTCTTTAACAAAACCCAAATTGGGCTTGCAATAAATATTGATGAATAGCATCCCGAAGCAACACCAACTAATATTGGCAAAGTAAAGTCCCTGATGTCTGGAAGGGGTACAAAAATATGTACGCAAGCTATTGTAACCATGGTAGTTGTTACAGTACAAAGTGACCTAACTACCGTTTGAGATATACTTATATCAGTCATTTCAACAAGTTCTTTGTCACGCATTTTCTTTTGATTTTCTCTTATTCTATCAAATATAACTATAGTATCAGATATAGAATATCCTATTATAGTTAAAATCGCAGCTATAAATGAGGTGTTAACCTGTAACCCCAAAACAGAATACACACTCAAAGTAATAAGCACATCGTGGAAAAGTGCTACAACTGCTGAAACTCCAAATTTAAATTCAAATCTCCATGCAATAAAGCCAAGCATTAGCACAATGGAAACCGCCAGTGCTTTTACTGAATTTTGAATTAACTCATTACCAATGGATGCACCAATTCTATCTCTACTTAATAGATCTGAATCCTTTAATTTATATTTTGCCTCAATGTCTTTAAATAACTTTGTTGCATTTGCATCAGAAATCTTATCACTACCAACACTTATATCTAGCTCTTTAGTATTAACCTGTATAGTATCATAAGTATTTGACTTTACATATTTCTGAATTAGAGGATCAACGTCATTCTTATTGAAATCCTTCTGCATATTTATCCTTATAACTGTACCACCTGTGAAATCTATTCCAAAATTAAGTCCTTTATGATAAATCATAGAACTAATTCCTATAATTATAATAACGGATGAAATTATAAACCAAATTCTAGTCCTTTCAACTACTTTTAGCATACCTTTACCCCCTTTTCACCCCAAAATGTTCTGGTTTACTTATCATTCCCATATTTATAGCCCAGTTTAACAAGTGCTTTGTTACAACTAATGCTGTAAATAAACTTACAAGCACACCAATTACAAGTGTCAAAGCAAAACCTTGAACTTCACCACTTCCTAAAAAGTAAAGCACTACACCCGCTATAATTGTGTTTGTATTAGAATCAACAATTGAGGATAAAGCATTCTTAAAACCAGAATTAGTTGCTGTCCTTATGGATTTTCCAGTACTTAATTCCTCTTTTATTCTTGCAAAAGCAAGTACATTGGCATCCACTGCCATACCAACTGTAAGTAAAAATCCTGCTATACTTGCAAGTGAAAGAGCAACTCCAAGACTTGAAAATACGAGTAAAACTAATACTATATATAATACCAGTGCAATATCAGCCATAATTCCAGCACCTCTAAACCATATGAACATAAGTACTAAAACTATTGCTATTCCTATTAAACCAGCTTTAACACTTAGTGGTAGTGCATTAGCTCCAAGTGTAGCACTTATTTGTTGAACTTCTGCTGCTTTAAGTGTGACCGGAAGTGCTCCTGCATTGATAATATCAGCTTTCTGCTTAGCATCTGCTATTGTTGTTTCTCCCGATATTTGTGCATTACCATCAGCTATAACCGTATCAACTGTGGGATCTGTAAGTTGATCTCCATCCATAGATATCGCTATTTTCTGGCCTATAAACTTATTAGTAGCATCAGCAAACTTCTTTGTACCAGCGTCAGTTAATACAAGATTAATCACTGGTTTATTTGTTGAATCATAACCAGCTGCTGCACTTTTAACATCTTCCCCAGTTAAAATAACTTTATTATCTGGTCCTGTAAATGTAAGTTTTCCTGTTTTTCCTATAGTATCTAAAACTTCCGCTTCAGTGAATTTTCCAGGAACTTGAACTCTTATTTTATCTTTTCCGTCCTGTCTTACATCAGTTTCACTTACACCCATTTTATTAACTCTTAAGGTTAAAAGTTGAACAGTTCTATTCATAGTTTCACTTGACACATTTTTTTGTGTTACCTGCTCAATAACAGAAACACCGCCTTGAAGATCAAGTCCTTTATTAATGGATTCACCAAACGAATTAATCCTGTACGAACCGCCATCAAGGTTTAGCCCAAAAGCCCCAAGATAGGCTGCTGCAGCTATTACTATAACGCTTAGTACAAAACAAATTGTACTTTTTTTCTTCATTTTTATCCCCCTTTGTAGAAAAATCCTTTTGCATACAATTAACATTATAATTTTATTTTGGTTATTAGTCAATATTAGGTAAATATCTTAATATTATTCCATGATCTTTGCCTTTAATGCTATTGCACATTCAATTCTTTTTTTCTGCATCTTGCATCCAAGCTCATAGGGAGTGAGGAAATCTTTATTGGCATTTTCATTGAAATTATAGTTGTTTGCTTGACAACCACCACTACAATAAAATCTAGCCCAACAATCCCTGCATTTTGGCTTATTATATATATTTGCCTCTTTAAGTTCTTTGGCTATATCTTCTTTTAACTCATCACTACTAAATATATTCCCCATTTTAAAATCCTCGTTACCAACAAACTGGTGACATGGATATATATCTCCATTAGGAGTAATGGCCACATATTCATTACCAGCTCCACATCCCGATATTCTCTTATAAACACAAGGACCACCTTGAAGATCTATGTTAAAGTGATAGAACTTAAATTCATTACCATCCTTGTGCCTCTTAATCATCTCGTCATATAGCTTATCATATTGATTAAATATTATTGGAAGATCCTGTTCCCTTAACGAAAGTGGATCACTTTCAGGTAAAACAACGGGTTCAATAGATATTTCCTTAAATCCTTCATTAGCTAAGTGTTTTATATCTTCAAAAAAATCAGTATTCTCCCTTGTAAACGTTCCTCTTGCATAATACTGTTTAGTTTTATCTCTCATATCCACCATTTTTTTAATTTTAGGCATAATAGCATCGTAACTTCCGCTACCGTCTGCTCTGACTCTAACTTTATCATTTACTTCTTTTCTTCCGTCTATACTTAAAACTATATTTCCTACGTTTTCATCAGCATATTTCATTATTTCGTCGGTTAACAAGGTAGCATTTGTAGTCATAGTAAATCTTATTTCTTTATTATAGATTTTTTCTTGCTCTTTAGCATACTCAACTATTTCTTTAACAACATCAAAAGCTAGAAGTGGTTCTCCACCAAATAAATCAACTTCAATATTTTTTCGTGGTCCTGAACGCTTAATAACAAAATCTATAGATTTTTTACCAACTTCAGCAGTCATAATCATTCTTTTTCCGTGATATTCTCCCTCTTCTGCAAAGCAATATTTACACTTTAAATTGCAGTCATGAGCTATATTTAAGCAGAGAGCTTTTATATAAGATTTCTCATCTACTGATTTAATCGCTATGTCCTCATACAAATCCTTTGAATATAATATACCACCATCAACAAGCTCTTTTAATTCATCATATCCCTCGGAAATATCTTCTTTTGAATATTCCCCATTAAGTCTATAACTAACCTCTTCCTTTGAACTAAGTCCATTTTCATCTAAAATATCATACACTAATTTATCTATAGCATGTACACTCCCTGAGTTTACATCTATAACATAATAATCATCACTCTGTTTAAATTTATGTATTAATGACAATTTTTTTTCCTCCCTAAATAAATTTAAAGCAGTAACATCTGTTACTGCCTAAATAAGTTAATTTTCACAAGCTAAATTTGCTACTGTGCATGAAGTTTTGCATGCTGATTGGCATGAATTTGCACATTCTTTACATCCAGGCTTTTTTAAACTTTCTTTTATATTAGCTTTATTAACAGTTTTTATATGTTTCATGAAAATCCCTCCATTCAATCGTATAGATTTAATTATAGCATAAAATGCTGTATTTAAGCAAGATTTTAAGTATGCTTAAAGCTCTAGCATTGCTCTGAATATTCTTTATATATTAATGCCTAACATTCCTGCTAGCGTACCCGCAAAGGCACATATCATTAGCCGTGCTAAATCTTTTATTGTTAGCATTGCCTCTCTGCTCTGTGAAACAAGGGCTACCAAATAAAATATAGCAAAATATATGAGTGCAACCATAAGTCCGTTTAGCCAACCTTTTCTCCCTGTTTTTTTCGATGCATAAATAGAACCATAAACAACACTAAGCAGAGTTGCCACAATTATAAGAAGTGAGGTTATACTCTCATCAATTTGCACAAAATGAACAGCTATTGAATATATTAACAATATAGCTAGCGTCATAAAGAAACCCCTAAGTACCCCTTCAATAATACCTATATATATACTTTTACTACCATTTTCCATAAAAACACCCCCCATCTAATATTATCTATGTTGATGGGAGGCCTTTTATTACAATTATTCAGCTATTTTAGTTGTAGTAATATTACTTATTGCCTTTTTTAAAATTTTAATTCTGGCTTTGTCTGGACCTGATTGTATAATCACAAAATCATCTTGAATATTAGTAACTTTACCAACTATTCCTCCAGTTGTAACTACATCGTCATTAACCTTTAAAGTATTCATCATTTCTGAAAATTTCTTTTTTCTCTTTCTTTCTGGAAATATTATCATTAAAAAAGTGAAACCAAAAATTATTGCCACATAAATAATTGTGATAACTGTTGAACTCATAAAATTCCTCCTTTCTATGCTTTTTCTCCCCATTGATTTAGTTGCTTACTTTTAAATTCTTCAAAATAATCACCATCAATTGCATCTCTAATATCAGCCATAAGCTTATTATAAAAATACAGATTGTGAATTACACAAAGTCTTAGCGCTAACATTTCCTTTGCCATAAACAAATGCCTTATATAGGCTCTTGAATAATTCCTGCAAGTAGGACACTGACAACCCTCATCAATAGGAGAAGCATCTAATTGAAATTTTGCATTAAACAAATTCATTTTACCATGACTTGTAAATACATGTCCATGCCTTCCGTTTCTAGCAGGCAAAACGCAGTCAAAAAAATCCACACCTCTGGAAACGGCTTCTAAAATATTACTTGGATAACCCACTCCCATAAGATAAATTGGTTTTTCTTCTGGAAGATGTGGGACTACAGCATCTATAATTCTGTACATGTCTTCATGACTTTCTCCAACAGCTAGACCACCTATAGCATAGCCATCCAAATTCAGTTTTGATATAACTTTAGCATGTTCTATTCTTATATCCTCATAAGTTCCACCTTGATTTATACCAAAAAGCATTTGTTTTTTGTTAATTGTATCTGAGAGTGAGTTAAGTCTGTCAAGTTCAACTTTACATCTCTCTAGCCATCTTGTTGTCCTGTTAACTGAACCTTCTACATAATCACGTGCTGCTGGATTTTCAACACATTCGTCGAAAGCCATAGCTATAGTTGATCCCAAATTGCTCTGAATTTGCATACTTTCCTCTGGTCCCATAAAGATTTTTCTTCCATCTATATGTGAGTTGAAGTATACTCCTTCTTCTTTTATTCTTCTAATCTTTGCAAGTGAAAACACTTGAAATCCACCTGAGTCTGTAAGAATTGGTCTATCCCAATTCATAAATTTATGTAACCCACCTAATTCTCTGATTATCTTATCTCCTGGTCTTAAACTAAGGTGATATGTATTAGACAGTTCAACTTGACAACCTATTTCCTTTAAGTCCATAGATGACACCGCGCCCTTTATGGCAGCAAGGGTACCTACATTCATAAAAACCGGTGTCTGTATAACTCCATGAGGTGTAGTGAATTCTCCGCGTCGTGCTTTTCCCGATTTTTTAAGTAATTTGTACATTCCAGCTCACCTTTCTTCTAGTTATCGGATAAACATAGCATCTCCAAAGCTGAAGAATCTATATTTTTCTTTCACCGCAACTTCATATGCATTCATAACTTTGTCTCTATCTGACATGGCACTGACAAGCATTATTAGTGTTGATTCTGGAAGATGAAAATTAGTTATAAGAGCATCAACTACCTTGTATTTATATCCAGGGTATATAAATATCTCTGTCCAACCTGTTTTCTCTCCAACTCTTCCATCTTCGTCAGCTATAGTTTCAAGAGTTCTCGTAGATGTAGTTCCTACTGAAATAACCCTACCACCTTTTTCTTTTGTTCCATTTATTATATCAGCGGTTTCTTTATTCATTATATAGAATTCAGAATGCATATGATGTTCTTCTATATTTTCAACCTTTACAGGTCTAAATGTGCCCAGTCCAACATGTAAAGTTAAAAATACAGTACTGACTCCCTTTTCCCTGATTTTATCAAGAAGCTCACTGGTAAAATGTAGCCCCGCAGTAGGTGCTGCAGCAGATCCGTCATGTTTTGAATATACAGTCTGATATTGTTCCTTATCAACTAGTTTTTCTGTAATATATGGAGGAAGAGGCATTTCTCCTAGTTTATCCAGTATTTCTTCAAAAATACCATCAAATTCAAATTTTACTATCCTGTTTCCTTCTTCTTTAATTTCAGTAACCTCGGCCTTTAGTAGTCCTTCACCAAATTCAAATCTGGCACCGATTTTTGCTTTTTTACCTGGTTTAACAAGAGTTTCCCAATGCTGCGTATCTATTCGTTTTAAAAGAAGGAACTCCATTTTACCACCGCTGCCCTCTTTTGTTCCAATTAGTCTTGCTGGAATTACTCTTGTATCATTCATAACCAAGCAATCGCCTGGATTTAAATAATCTATAATATCTTTAAATACCTTATGTTCAACCTGTCCATTGTCTTTATCTAAAAGCATCAATCTGCATTCATCTCGTTTTTCTGATGGATGTTGTGCAATCAATTCTTTAGGCAAATCGAAATCAAAATCCTTAAGTTGCAAAGTTTCACCCTCTTTAGTTTTCTTCCAAATAATAAATATAGTTCATATTATATTCATTGTCAATCAATATTTTTCTCAAACTTTTTTTCATTAATATTTTCTGTGCTCTTAATTATGTAAAGAGGTCTATTTTTAGATTCCTCATATATTCTTGCTACATACTCTCCAACAATACCTAAAGAAATTAGCTGCAGTCCTCCAAAGAAAGCTATTATATCAATTATTGATGCCCAACCAATGGTGGTTTGGTGAATGAATAATATTGAGACCAAACTATAAATAAATATTATAATTGATATACAAAGGCTTACTATGCCAAGAAAGCTAACGATTTTAAGTGGCTTAGTTGAAAAAGACACAATTCCATCTGTTGCAAATTTTATCATTTTTTTTAGTGGGTATTTTGTTTCACCCGCAAATCTTTCATCTCTTTCGTATTCTATAAATGTCTGATTAAAACCAATCCAACTCATCATACCTCTTACAAATCTATTTCTTTCAGGCATTTTTTTAAATACTTCTGCAACTTTTCTATCAATCAATCTAAAATCCCCAGTGTCCTTGGGTATGGTGATATCTGACATATAGTCTAAGAACTTATAAAAATATTTTGCTGTAATAAGTTTAAAAAAGCTTTCACCCTTTCTTTTTTTTCTTTTTCCATATACAACTTCATATCCTTTTTCCCAAAGTCCTACCATTTCTATTATCAATGCCGGGGGATCCTGTAAATCCGCATCGATTATAACAATAGCATCACCACTAGCACTAAAAATACCTGCTGTTACAGCCGTTTGATGTCCAAAATTCCTAGAAAAGTTTATTATCTTTACCCTTTTATCTTTTTTTGATAAATCAAGTAATATTTCTTCAGTTTTATCCGTGCTACCATCATTCACAAAAATAAGTTCGTAGTCAAATTTATTTCCCTCTAGTATTTCTTTTAGTTGTTTATAACATTCCTGTGCAACTAGTTCTTCAAAGTACATTGGAACCACAACTGAAATTATAGTATTTTTAACTTCCATACAAATTTACTCCTTTATACGGTAATCGTTTATTCTTCATCTTCTATCATAGATACTTGGGAATAAGAGCCATCTTCATTGATTTTCCTTTTTAAATGCTTATATGCTTTATCCGTAGCTATTCTTCCTCTTGGGGTTCTAACTATAAAACCTTTTTGCAAAAGATATGGTTCATATACATCTTCAAGAGTATCAAGCTCCTCCCCAATAAAATATGCAAGAGTCTCAAGGCCTACCGGTCCACCCTTAAAATTATCTACTATTGCCTCTAATATTTTGTTATCAATTCTGTCAAAGCCCTCTTTGTCGACTTCTAAAAGCTCTAATGCACTTTCGGTGGAATGGAGTTCTATCCTTCCATTACCCTTAACCTCAGAATAATCCCTCACCCTTTTTAGCAATCTGTTTGCAATTCGTGGAGTTCCTCTAGATCTCCTTGCAATCTCGAAGGCTGCATCATCATCAATACCTATATTAAGTATAGCTGAAGATCTTATAACTATCTCTTTCAAGTCTGAATCATTATAAAATTCCATTGGACACATTACGCCAAATCTATCTCTTAGTGGTGAAGTTAAAAGACCTATACGAGTAGTTGCTCCTATTAATGTAAATTTGGGCAAGTCCAATCTTATAGATTTTGAAGCCGCACCCTTACCTATTATTATGTCTAGTGCATAATCTTCCATAGCAGGATAAAGTATTTCCTCCACATTTCTATTGAGTCTGTGTATTTCATCAATAAAAAGTACATCAAATTCAGATAGACCTGTAAGAATTGCAGCCAAATCTCCTGCCCTCTCTATTGCAGGTCCAGAAGTTGTTTTAAGATTTCCACCCATTTCCTTTGCAATAATGTTTGCAAGAGTTGTTTTACCAAGACCTGGTGGTCCGTAAAACAATACATGATCCAAAGCCTCTTTTCTATTTTGGGCGGCTTGAACAAATATAGACAGCTTTTCTTTAACGTTGGTTTGACCAATATATTCGCTTAATTTTTGTGGCCTTAGGCTATACTCATTATCGCCTTCTTCATTTAAATTTATAGCACTTAGTATCCTCTCTTCCATATTAAACCCTCCTGTAATTCCTCAAACAAAATAATATGTTTTTTTATACTATAGGCAACATATACAGAATAGGTGGCATAACTCCTTAGGCATCTTCAAAAAAATAACTAGTCAGTATGCTAGTCTATTTTGTGCCATACTACACTTACACCCTAATTCATTAAAAATTTCAAACAAGCCTTTATTATGTTTTCCAAACTCATTGATTTGTCACAAGTATTAATTGCCTTTTCAGCTTCTCTTTCAGAATACCCAAGTGAAATAAGTGCACCCATTACCTCTGCAACCTTTTTATCACTTTCATATATGTATTTACCTTCCTCACTATCATCTAATACATTTGATACCAAGTTGTCCGCTTCTAATTTATCCCTTAGTTCCAAAATAATTCTTTGAGCTATTTTTTTCCCAATTCCAGGTGCTTTAGTTATTGTGTTTTCATCACCATTTATTATAGCATATTTCAAATTATTCACTTTTGAAATAGATAACAATGATAGGCATGCCTTAGCTCCAACTCCATTTATTATAAGTAATTTGTTGAACATTTCCCTTTCTTCTTCTGTAATGAAACCATATAGACCAATAAAATCATCTCTTACAATCTGTATAAGATAAAGCATTACTTCTTCGCCAGTCTTTGGCATGGCTGCCATTGTACTGCCAGACACATAAACTTTATATCCTATTCCATTATTTTCTATTGTAACATAATCCTTATTTATACCTATAAATATTCCTTTTATATATGTATACAACTATTAATCACTCCTTAAATAAAACTACAATATACTTTACCATTTATAATGGATTTATTCAAGTTTATGCATAAGCAGAAATTGTCTCATAATGAATACAAATCCATTATGAGACAATTTGTTTATTGTCATACTTTTATCGCACAATCAATTTAAGATGTAAAATCGGATAAACTTTCTCTTGCGTCTTCAAGAGTGTTGTATTCCTCAGTGTTTTTGTTGAATATTTTTTCATCCTCACCCTTTTGATTAATGTTCCCTTCACTCTCTACTAGATTTAACTCTCCCTTGCTATTTGCCTGAAATATTTCATACTTTTCACCATTGATTTTTGCCGCATATTTCCCTGGTGTATATTTTTTTACACATAATAAAACATCCACATTTACCTTTAAATCATATCCGTTTTTATGCATATTTTCATATACTTCTTTTACTTTTTTTCCTGTGAAGCCTTCAACATCACTATTTGACTGCTTAATCGAATCCTCCACAATTTTATCTTTACCATTCTGAATATAATGTTTTTGGTCAACATATATCACTGGGACATCATTTTTGATTACCGTTTCATCTTTTGAACTGTCTTTTACAAGATTCACCTTATTTGCATTAACTGCTTTTTCATTATTCCCATAAGCAATTTTATAATAATTTTTATATAATATGGCCATATTCTTTACTAAATTATTTCTATATCCATAGCAAAATGAAATCGCAAAAACTAAAATCAAAGATAAAATTCCTATTAATATTTTCTTATATTTACCCATATATGATCCCATTGTAAAAACTCTTAATAAATATAAAATTATCATAAGATTTTCTACAACAATTCACCTCCTCCTATTGAGGAAGTATTGACAAAAAATTATATTTTATACATTAGCCATCAATATTTTTTACATTCCAGTAGAACCAAATCCACCTTCACCTCTGTCAGTTTTACTTAATTCTTTAACTTCCTCTATTTCAACATTTAGAGTTGGCTTTATAACCATTTGTGCTATCTTCATATTTTCTTCTACTATAAAAGGTTCTTTTCCATGGTTTATTAGTATAATTGCTACTTCACCTCTATATCCTTCATCTATAGTTCCTGGACTATTTAAAACTGTAATTCCATATTTTAATGCAAGACCACTTCTAGGTCTAACCTGAGCTTCTGTATTTAATGGCAATTGCAGTTTAATACCTGTATTAATGAGTTTAATTTCACCAGGAGCTATCAAAACTTTTTCTACTGAAAACAAATCCATTCCTGCATCCCCTGAATGTGCGTAAAAAGGTATAATTGCTTTTTCATTTATTTTTTCTATTAATAATTTCATTTTTTCACTCCTTGAATTGTAAAACTTATTTATAGCTTATATTCCCTCTTTAATTCTAAGGTCCTCTTTTAAAATATGTTCAACTAACCATTTGGCAATATAATCCAATAATTTCATTATTGTTTCATCTTGGTTTTTATCAATACTCTTAGCATCAAAATTGTTTAATACCCTAATAAATTCCGCATGTTGAACCTTTTGTGTAAATAGTCCTGTGTAATTTATGCTTGCCATATACTCTTCTTCATCATTAAAATGAAACTCTGTATAATCTTTAAGTTCTCCTACTATTAACATTATTTTATCATACTTATCTAAAGCAAAGTTATTTTTTAGCAATTGATATGCTCTTTCCCCAATTTCAAATAATTTTTCATGTTCTCGGTCAATGAGCTGTACTCCTGTAATATATTCATCTTTCATTTCAAACATTTTAAAATCCTCCCAATTAATCGATTTGATTTATTTATTCCACAATAATTTAACAATTAACTTATTTTATCACAATTCTCATATGTTTCAATAATAATTTATGTGAATTTTTGTTTACATATTATTTTAGATAACTTTCTATTGTTAGTAAAAAAAAGCAACTCCTAACTACTCAGGAGTTGTTATTTTTTCAATATATCTGATTTTAAATTGCTACCTTTTCATCTTTTTGTTCTTCCTCTTCCCAGTCAGGTTGAGCTCCACGCATATATGACATTACTGCCGCTGCTAAGGTACAAATCAATGATATTGTGAATGCGGTTCTAAGTCCATGTATAAATTGGTTTATTTCAATACCTTGTGAACCAACTTGAGTTCCTACAAATAAAGCCTGCATAGCAGAAGGTGATATGCTAGAAGCTATGATAGCCATGGAAATTGCGATACTAAGTACATTTCCCCCGTTGTTCATCATAGTTCTTACTCCTGCTGCAATGCCTCTTTTATCTTCAGGCACATTATTCATTACAGAGCTTGTATTTGGTGTAAAGAACAACCCTGATCCTGCACCCATAATGGCCATTAATATTGTAAGTTCTAAAGTAGAAGTAGTTGCGGATATAGTCATCATTCCTAAAAGTCCCACTCCTGATATCAAAAGTCCTGCAGTGCTTAGAATCCTAGCACCATACTTATCTGATAAATAGCCACTAATTGGTGATGTTATCATCATTGCAATAGCAAGTGGTGCTAGCAACATTCCTGCAGTAAGGGGATCTATGCCCTTAATTCCCTGAAAGAAAAATGTAAGCATTAAAGTTACTGCTCCCCTTGCTATACCATTAAGAAGAGTACTAGCATAGGCAAATGAAATTATTTTTATCTTAAACAATCTTAAATCTAACATCGGTTGTTCCGTTTTATTTTCAATATATATAAATAGTGTCATTAATACTATGGCAATTATGAATAAAACAGGCACTAATATGTTCTTCCAACTTCCAAAAGCACCTAATGTAAGTGCAACAAGAAGAGATAACATTCCAAATGAGAAAACAAAAGTTCCAAGAAAATCAAATTTTTGTTTCTCTGGTATTTTCATAGTTTCTTTAAGTTGTATTCCTGCCCATATAGTTCCTAAAATGCCTATTGGAACGTTAATGTAGAAAATACTTCTCCATCCGCCAAATGTAACTAAAAAACCTCCAAGTATTGGTCCTATAACTGCTGCTACACTTATAACCATTCCATTAATCCCAAGAGCTTTTCCAAGCTCCCTTTTATCAAAAGCATCCGTTACAATAGATGTACTGTTCGCCACAAGAAGTGACCCTCCAATTGATTGTAATATTCTGAAAATCAAAAGCTGTAATCCAGTTTGTGAAAGTGAACATAAAATAGAAGCTACGGTAAATACAGCAAATCCACTCACATAAAGTTTTTTTCTTCCTACCATATCTGCTATTCTTCCTATTGAAGGTACTAGAATTGTCATAGCTAGCATATATCCCATAAGCACCCAAGTTATTATACTTAAACTTGCATGTAAACCCTTCATAATATTAGGAAGAGCAATTAGTAGTGATGTACCATTTAATACAGCCATTAGCGCGCCAAGTGAAGTGCATGAAAGTGCCACCCACTTATAATTATCTTTTTTTATCAATTTCGTACTTCCTCTCTTTAGTAGGCAAATTATGTCCTTTTCTTTAGACGTAAATCCTATTTTCTTAATTAGTTTGTTTTGTTATTACTTTATGCGGTTTTCTTTTCTTAGATGTTTTAACATGAAATTCATGAGATAAAACACTTATGTTCCCATCGACCTCCAAAACTGCTAAATCTATTTCTACTATAGTCGTAGCTCCATGTTCCCTTATTGCTTCCATTAATTCTTCCGAAGATATCTTTGCTTTACTTAAATTAATAGTGTTAAGATGTCCTTTGTAAATTAATAGAATTGCATGACCTTGTATTAATTTACCAGCTCTAGGAAAACGATAAATAATTAATTTAAATATATAATTTACAACAAATAATGATAAAGCAGCTATAACACCACCGCCTAATGTTGAATCTGTTCCTACCATTGCATTTTGCACCGCATTGCTTATAAGAAGTATAAACACTAGATCAAATACAGATAACTGGGCCAATTCTTTTTTGCCAAAAATTCTTAATGCTACCACTATGAATATATATATGCAAATAGAACTAAACACAATATGTCCATATCCACTTATTGCTGTAATCATTTTATCCTCCATAAAAAACATTCTAAATGTTTTAATATATACTTTATAACTAAACAACATTTTTAATATCAAATATAATATTCTATCCGTTCAATAATTTGGTTGGAAATTATTGAACGGATAGAATATTATATATAACTATTTGATTGATTGTATTAGAATAAATTCAGAATAGATGGTATAATAATATCTAAAAAAATGTTATTTTTTCGCATGTATTAAGTATAGCACTTAATTGCTATAATATCAAAAAATCGCACTTACCAATGAGAATATTATAACTTAAATCCTCTTATTCCCTTTGCTAGTGTAGCTTTATTTAGCAAACTAAATTATATGAATTTTATTAATTCAACCATTTGGTGCATCCTGGTCGGTGTGGAAAACTTTATTATTTGCACTTGTTGCACTATTACTATGATTTAATAAACCTGTAGAGATTGTTAGTGTTAGCATTAAGCAGCCTAATGCCATTGTTAAAACCTTTATTAATTTCCTGTTTCTCATAATAAAACCTCCTGTTAATCTAAATCTCTTGATAATAATAAATATTTTTTACACATATCTACCTTGTTTTGGTTCAAATATATAAGTATTAACTTCTCGTAATTCTTTCTAAGTATGTCACTATTCCCATTATGTTTTAACAGCTTAATAACCTCAAGATAAACTCTTTCTAATTTCACATTATCATTTGTCTTATCGTATATATCCGCTAATAAATAATATCCTTTTAGTAGATATTCTAAATTTTTATATTCTCTTGCATAGTTTTGACCTACTTCAATAGATTTGATTGCTTCATCATTTAAT
>Ga0255362_1000212_pt1 | contig 14782 bp, 14 predicted proteins | sample GFST75r2metaG_FD_186000 | JGI IMG/M metagenome (GOLD analysis project Ga0255362, IMG submission 186000)
TAATTTTAATAAAAAAATAAAACTAGCTGGATTTATTCATATGGAAAGTTTTTTAAGCAGTAAGTTATCAGAAGAAAACATTGAAAATTTAGAAAATGAAATAAAGGAATATAACGAAAAAGTTAAATCAAATGAGGATAGATATAAAGATATACTTATAAGGTTAAATGAAAAAAATATAGTAGACATTGATGGATTAAATGAAAAACTAAAAGTTAGAAACGATGAAAAACAGAAAATTTATGAAATTAATATTAAATTGTTTTCAAGAATAGAACATAATGAAAGTATTTTAAAAAATGTTTTAACACTTAACGAACATATAGAAAAAATTGAGAATCAATACAGAAATATAGGGGAACTAAGCAATGTAGCAAATGGTAAAAATTCAGAAAAACTAACCTTTGAAAGATATGTGTTAGCTTCATATTTTGATCAGATTATAGATGCTGCTAACATGAGATTTTCAAAGATGACAGCAAATAGATATGAAATGAGCAGGATAAAGGCAAAAGGTAAGGGAGCAGCACAAAGTGGACTTGAAATTGAAGTGTTTGATAACTATACAGGAAGATATAGACATATAAAAACATTATCAGGAGGGGAAAGCTTTAAAGCATCACTAAGCTTGGCACTTGGACTAAGTGACGTTGTGCAGAGTTATGCTGGTGGTATAAGCCTTGACACAATGTTTATTGATGAAGGATTTGGAACCTTGGACACAGAGTCATTAGATAATGCCATACAATGTCTAATTGATCTTCAAAATACAGGTAGACTTGTAGGAATAATCTCCCACGTTCAGGAACTTAAGGATAGGATTGATGCTAGACTTGAAATTGAAACAGATTCACAAGGTAGCACCACCAGATTTATTGTTAAATGAATTTGAAGGATATAACTTTTTAAAACTAAAGAGAGCCTATAAAAAGTTATATCCATTATTTTTGATTTTTTAGCCATTCAGGATATAATATACCGTAAAGATACATATCAAACTTTTTACCATCTCTTTGAACAAATTCTCTATAAGAACCTTCACGGGTAAAACCAACTTTTTCATAAAGTGCAATGGCTGGTTCATTGTAACTTAAAACATTAAGCTGTATTCTATGAAGGTTTAGCTCATGGAAGCCAAATTGTAAAATTAGATTCATAGCTTCGGTTCCATAACCCTTACCCCTGGCATCTTTTGCACCAATACCAATGGAAAGATTTCCTACTTTGTTATTCCAAGAAATATCGTTTAAATCAATGTAGCCAATAAAACTATCATTATCAATAGGTCTTATAGCAAACATATAGTTTTCATTTGATTCCTGTCTGCTTCTTATCCAAGTACTTATATGCCGTTCACTATATGGATAGCTGGGCATAGTATCAAATAATCTTAAGGAATAAGCATCTTCATACCAAGTAGTTATATCTATTATGTCTGAATCTCTTAATGAGGTTAATCTTATTTTGTTACCTTTTAATAATCCGTTAATAAGCATATAATCATCCCCGAACTTGTATATATTTTTAAGTTAATATTAAGTATTTATAGGTTGTTTGTCAATGAAGAAAAGTTGAGTTACAAGCAAAAAACGTTTATAATTAGCATATTATATTAAATGACGGTAAAAAACTATTACTGATAAATAAGAATATATGAGAAGTTATAAGTAAATAAGGAGGAATTTTACATGAAAGTAATGGTGACTGGAGGAGCTGGATTTATCAGTTCACACATAGTTGACTTGTTAATAGAAAATAATTATGAGATATGCATAATTGATAGCCTAGAACATGGGAATACTGAAAATATAAATAAGAAGGCTAAATTTTATAAAATGGACATAAGAGATCCTGGAATAACTGAGGTGTTTATTAAGGAAAAACCGGATTTTGTCATTCATAATGCGGCTCAGATAAGTGTTCCTGCATCAGTTGACGATCCTATGAATGATGCAAGTATAAATATTTTAGGAACAATAAATATACTTGAAGCATCAAGAAAAGCTAATGTAAAAAAAATCATATATCCAGCTTCAGCAGCTATTTTTGGTGAACCATCTTACTTACCAATCGATGAGCAGCACCCTTTAGAAATGTTATCAGGTTATGGAATAACCAAACATACTGTGGAACATTATTTAAAGGTGTACAAATCATTATATGATATTGATTTCGTTGTACTGAGATGTTCTAATATCTATGGTCCAAGACAAGATTCATCAGGCGAGGGTGGAGTAGTTGCTATATTTTGTGAAAAACTTCTAAATGATGAAATCCCGTGTATATATGGTGATGGCGAGCAAATAAGAGACTTTGTATATGTTAAAGATGTGGCCGATGCATATTTGATGTCACTAAAATCCAATATTAATGGAATTTATAATGTAGCTACTAACACAAAGATAAGTATAAACGAGCTTTATAAAGCGATAAATGTTATTTTACATAAGAATATTGTGTGTACATATGCACCAGAACGAAGAGGTGACATAAGAGAAAGTTATATGAGTTATGATAAAATAAATAAAAAAATTGGTTGGGAGCCGGAAACAAATTTGACAAAGGGACTTCAAGAAACTTTGAATTATTACAAAAATAAGCTTTCTAGATAAAAACTAATAAAACAGAGCTGTGCAATCAAAAGTGAACTGTTTTGCGCATATTATGTGGCGTAAAATAGTTCACTTTGTTTATTAATAATCTTTAAAAAAAGAAAGAATTGTTAAAACTAATACCACCGAGTAAAAGTAAAAGTCCTGCTGCTGCAACTAAGGATCCAAAAGTGCTATTTACATGACCAACATACTGACGGTTTCTATCATAAACTCTATATTGGTTTAGATTTAGGTATCCAATAGGATATCCTAAGCTGCTATATACAACATTATTATCAACATAACCTGCTAATTGTCCATTAGTATAATAAAAGCCAGCACCATAAATAAAACCTAATTGTTTATTTTTTCGGCAGTAAATCTTGTTGCCTCTCAAATATCCGCAGGTTGAATTTTTATTATCATAAATTCTCTCCAATGAATTCACACTCCTTTGTTAAAGTATTTTCTTATCCAATAATAATATATGCTGATTTTTATTTCATGGCATTGATTTTAATCTAACATATTTTCTAAAATGAATAATAAAGAGCAAAAAGCACATGATAATTATAAAAAAACAGCACGAGGTGGAAATATGAAGTACAAAAGACTAACAGCTATTGTTTTAATTACTATTATTTCAATAAATGTGTTTGCAGGTTGCTCTCAAAGTAAAAGTACAGCAAAAAACAAAGAAAAAACATCTAATAAGGATTTACGAGGGAATATAGAAATTTCAGTTTCAAGGGATAAGTTTGGAGATTATATCCAAGGTGATATAATTTCAAGTTTCAAAAAGAAATATCCGGATATACAAGTAAATATAAGCAATATTGGTGATATAGACTCTAGAGTAAACTCTGGAAAAACACCGGACATATATATTGGAGATAAACTATATGAGGCAACAAAATATGGAGAAATGGGAAAACTTATTGATTTTGAGAAGTTAAAAGGGTTTAAGGATTTATCTAGCAAGATCCAGAAAAAATATATTACAAAAAAGCAAAATAATAATAATGTATATTCTATACCATGGTTTGTAACTACAGAACTTATGGCATATAACAAAGCCCTTCTAAGAGAGGCTGGGCTAGACGAAAACAAACCACCTAAGACATTTGATGAATTGTTAAATTATGCAGACAAAATATATAGATTACCTAACAGAGTAGATGGAAGTAAAATATATGGAATAGGCACAGATGCAGATTTCAAGGCAGAGGCGATTTTGAATTGGCAGACAATAAGTCCTATTTATTATAATATGAATAACAGTAAGTACAGACTTTATAACAATACTGGAACGGATATAGCTTTTGACAAACCTGAGGCAAAACTTGCTGAAGTATTTGGACTTTTGTCTAGTGTACAAAGGCTGGGAACTACTGATTTAAAGAATACTAATTTGAATAATGTAGGAATCTGGTTACAATATGGAGATGAACAAAATACAACCAATAAAGAAATAGGTATTGATAGTATTCCAGTAAATCAAGCAGGAGGGGAATCTTATTCAACTTTAAAAAGCAAAAATATTATGATATTTAAAAGTGATAAAAATAGAGAAGATATAGCCTGGGAATTTGTACAATACATTATGGGAGAAGAAAAAAATTTGGCGGCTTGCAAAACTCTTAAAGAATTACCGGTTTTATCAAATCTGATGAAAAATAAATACTTTAACTCAAGGATTAATAAAAAATATATTAAGCAGTTAGATAATTCGGTGCCATTAGAATCATTTATATCAATTGACAAGGTTACATTAAGTATTCAGAAAAATTATATTGATTATTATATGTCAAAAAATAAAATAACCCCACAGTCTGCAATAAAAAAGGCAGCGGGGGAATCTAGAAATATAATTAAAAATGCAGGAGAATAATTACCATTTGATTTTGAAATTATTCAAATGGTAACATATTCAGGGCCTTGTATAACTCATGATTTATGTCATGGGTTATAGTTAAATGGTTATCAATTTCATATTGTATAACTGATTTTTTTAAGCCATCACCATAAATACCATCTAAAATATAAGGGTAATAACCTTTGTTTTTTAAGACTCGCTGAACCTCCAATACGTCTGTACCAGTATTTCCTGGGGATAAGGTTCTAAAATGGTTATATTGAAGGCCATAGGCACCACCATATATTATTACTACAGTACCAGGGCTTACTCTATCATATAAGTCTTCAGCATCTCCATTGTTCATTCTAATACAGCCCATAGAAGCCGGAGTCCCAATGGAGCTAGGATTGCTAGTTCCGTGTATTCCATAATTACCCCAAGGTACATTAAGACCCATCCATCGTGTTCCAAAAGCGTTTGACCAGGCACCTTTATCTATTATTTTCCATGTACCAATGGGAGATGGAGTTTTATTTTTACCAGATGCAATTGGATAGGATTTTATTATTTTTTTAGAATTACTTTTAATTAAAAAAAGGCATCTTTCATTTAAATCTATCAATATCACATAGGGTTTTTCATAATTAGTATCAAGGTTAACTGCAAATGTTAAATTATAATTTATAAATAAAAAAATTATGGTAAATATAATTGTGCTTTTTACATGCAAGGGCAAACACCTCTTTAAAATATAAATAATTAATAAGGCATATTTATAAATGAAAAGTAAGAGAATTCTAGCCTATTTGTTTAATATGCCCTATTATTGTCTCCATAGCTCTTCATAAATATGCAGCTAAAAAAGTTAATGCCTTAGAATGATTTAATATATCATTCTAAGGCATTAACTTAGCTTGAAATTCGAAACTTGTCATTTTGAAAACTATCTGTAAGAAAAAATCATTTTATCTATGGTAAGAGCTACTGGCTTAGCTCTAAGCCATGCATTTGTGGCAGAATCATCAAAATAATAAAGAGCACCATTAGTTGGATCCACACCACTTAAGGCATCTTTAGCCGCATTTAAAGCACTTGAGTCAGCGGGTTCATTTATAGATCCATTTAATACTGGTGTAAATTGATAATATGGACCATTTTTTTCATAAATCACATTAGTTATTGTTTTAGGGAACAGAGGACTTTTAAGTCTGTTCATAATTACAGCACCAACAGCAACTTGTGCATTGTATGGTTCACCTTGAGACTCAGCGTGGATAAGCCTTGCAAGAAGATCCACATCACTTTTAGTATATGTTTGTGTAGTCTTAGTAGTTGCGTTTTGAGATGGTACACTAATTGTTTGTCCAGCGAAAATAAGGCTTGTCTTAATATTGTTAGTTGTTTGTAACCAAGCAATTGATGTATGAAATTTTTGTGAAATTTTATAAAGACTGTCACCAGATTGTATCTTATAATTAGAAACTGATACATTAGAAGTAGCTGCATGTGCGGTTGTTGATACAATTAATGATATACCTACTGCGAATAAGATGGTTCTGAATTTTTTGAACTTTAGCATAAATATGCCTCCTAATTTTTTTTGGGGTAAGCCAATGTAGTTTAGATAGGCTTGTTTAAGCATCTGACATTTATTTTCTTTAAGATGACTTAGTGTACAGTGTAACAGAGAGTACATAGCAAAGCTACATGAATTATTTGGTAAGTATCATAGGATAATAATTTATGGCGAATTTATACATTAATATAGAATTACATTAATTAGGTAGTTGATTATATTTTTGCTATTTATATTGACTTATATTCCATAAAATACTAAAATGTCTTATGTAGGAAGGTTTAGTTACAGTTCATTATTTTAGGTAATCTAAAACTTACTTTAGCGTGTTTAAATAAAAAAATATTATAAAGAAACTCTAGGAGGAATTTATATGGATAATGAAAAAGGAAGTATATCAATTCACACAGAAAACATGTTTCCCATAATAAAAAAATGGCTATATTCTGATAAGGATATTTTTGTTAGGGAACTTATAAGTAATGGCTGTGATGCTATAAGTAAGCTAAAAGAACTTGTTTCAATAGGAGAAGCAAAGGTAAGTGATGAAGAAAAATATTGTGTCACTGTGAAAACTAACAAAGAAAAGAAAACACTTACATTTATAGATAATGGGTTAGGAATGGATGAAGAGGAAGTAAAAAAATATATAAATCAAGTAGCATTTTCAGGCGCAGAAGATTTTATTTCAAAATATAAAGAAAAAATGGATGAACAAAATCAAATTATAGGACATTTCGGATTAGGATTTTATTCAGCATTTATGGCAGCAGAAAATGTTGAGATAGAAACTAAGTCATACAAGGAAGGCTCTGAAGCAGTAAAATGGGTTTGCTCTGGCGGAACAGAGTATGAAATATCTTCATCAGAAAAAAAAGAAAGAGGTACTACTATTATTCTTCACATAAATGAAGAAAGTGAAGAATTCTTAAATGAACACAAACTTACTGAAGTAATAAATAAACACTGTGCTTTTTTATCTACAGAGATATATCTAGAGGATGAAAATGCCAAAGAGGAACCAGAAGTTAAAAGTGATGGTGATGATAAGGATAAGGCAGAGGAGAAAAAAGAGCCTACTCCATTAAATGATATTCATCCACTTTGGATGAAAGCACCTAATCAGTGTACTGATGAAGAGTACAAGGAGTTTTATAAAAAAGTATTTAATGATTTTAATGAGCCATTATTTTGGATACATCTAAATGTGGATTATCCTTTTAATTTAAAGGGAATTCTTTATTTTCCTAAAATTGATCATGAAATGAATGCAATTGAAGGACAAATAAAATTATATAATAATCAAGTATTTATAGCAGATAATGTTAAAGAAGTAATTCCAGAATTTTTGCTACTTCTAAAGGGTGTTATAGATTGTGCGGATTTACCACTTAATGTATCTAGAAGCTTTCTGCAAAACAATAGAGATGTATCAAAAATTTCAAAACATATAAGTAAAAAAGTTGCGGATAAACTTAATGAATTATATAAAAAGGAAAGAGAAAAATACACTGGTTTCTGGAAGGATATCGACGTATTTATTAAGTATGGTTGCCTAAAAGAGGATGACTTTTATGATAAAGTAAAAGATATAATCATATTTAAGACAACAAATGGTGACTATGTTAACTTAAAAGAATACTTAGAAAGAAATAAAGATAAATATGAAAATAAAGTATTTTATGTTGATGATGAAAAACAACAGAGTCAATATATAAGAATGTTCAAAGAAAATGGTTCTGAAGCAATAATATTGGATTCAAAGATAGACAGCCCATTTATTAATTTTATGGAGAGTAAAGAGAGTAGCGTTAAGTTTAATAGAATTGATTCAGATATATCAGATACTCTTAAAGATAAGGATGCTATAGAAGGAAGTAAAGAAGAGGTAGAAAAAGAAAATAAAACTTTAGGTGATGCCTTTAAAGAAATTTTAAATAATGATAAGATAAAGGTTCAAGTTGAAAGCCTTAAAAATGAAGAAATACCTGCTGTAATTCTACTTTCTGAGGAATCAAGAAGGATGCAACAAATGAGAGGTATGTTCCCTGGAATGAACGTAGAGGATATGTTTAAAAGTGAGGAAACACTTGTGCTTAATAGGAAGAATACTTTAGTTCAGGCTATACTGAATAATGAGCCGGATGAAAGTAAAAAGGAAGATTTAAAGCTTGTTGAAGAACATATTTATGATTTAGCAAGAATGAGCCAAAAACAACTTGATAGTGAATCCATGGCAAAATTTATTGCAAGAAGTAATAAAATATTATCAAAACTGATATAGGTTTTCACAATATATAGTTGGCAATTGAAAAAAAGTAACGGACGTTACTGTTGTCTTTGCTTAATATGAATTAAATGAAGTGCAACACCACATAAAAATTTTATTTTTATGTGGTGTTGCACTTTTAAATTTGGCTATGGGATAAACAATTGTAACTGTTTTAGTATTATTTAAGTCTAATTAGTATAAGACAAAGAATTAAACACAATAGAGGTGAAAAAATGGATTCCATTGAAACATTTGTGAAAAAAGCAAAAAAAGGAGATGATGAAGCTTTTACTAATTTGATTGATATCAATAAGGTTAAACTCTACAAAATAGCTTATATTTATGTAAAGAATGAGCAGGATGCCCTAGATATTTTAAGTGATACCATATGTAAAGCCTATAGGAGCATAAATAAGCTTAAAGATCCTAAATTTTTTAATACTTGGCTGTTTAGGATACTTATAAATACTGCAACAGACAAAACTCAGAATAACAAAAGAATAATATATATTGATGATTATGAAAAAATAAAATCTGAATTAATTGATAATATGTGTGAAGCTGATTTTAATTTACCGGCAAATATTGATCTATACAGGGCCATAGATACACTGGATATAAAATACAAAAATATAGTAATTCTAAAATATTTTCAAGATATGACAATTGCTCAAATTTCAAAGATATTAAATCATCCAGAAGGAACCATAAAAGTCTATTTATCTAGAGCATTAAAAAAATTAAAAATTCAATTAAAGGAGGAATATATTTAAATGAATAATGATTTTAAAGAGGTTTTTGACAACATATCTGTTTCTAGCAAATTGGATAAGGTTATAAAGGAGAGTATAATTAGAGCTAAAGCCCAAAAGAAAAAAAGTTTTATAAGAAGAGTTTCGTTTAAGCTTGTTACAGGGGTGGCTACAATAGCCATACTTTTTACAGTTGGTATTAATTCTAGTTTATCATTTGCTAGTACTGTTAAGAATGTACCTATTGTTTCATCTATAGCAGAAGCCTTGCAATTCCATTATGATAAAAATATAGTCAGTGCGGTAAATCAAGGTGATTCTCAAAAAGTAAACCAAACAGTTTCTAATAACAATGTGAGTTTAACTATTAATAGTATGGCTAGAGATAATAATGATGAATTTATATTTTATACTTTAAAAAGTAATGATAAAAATATTAAAAATTTACTCCTGAATAATTTTACCATAGGTGATAATAGTGGTAATGTTCTAGTAGATAGTACTAGAAATAGATTTGCACTTCCTCCAATATTAATTAACAAAAATGGTGATTTTTTAGCACTGAATAGCTCAAAAGGATTTAAATGTATAGTTTCATCATTAGGTGATACAATTAGCAATTATGCATCTAATGGTGAAACTTATGGTTCAATAGAGATAATAGCATTAGACAATAATTCAATACCTAATAATTTGAAGTTAAAAGTTTCAAATTTCACAGAAGCATATAGTATGGACTATTTGGGTTATTCTCAAAAAAAATATGCTGATTTTCTAGCAAAATTCAATAGAAAACCTATAGATATTAATGGTAACTGGCAATTAGGCATAAGCAATATATCAAAGAACCCAAAAATAGAAACATATAATAATATCAAGTTCGCCGCAAATAATACTGACTTTCAAATTAACAATTTTAAAATTTATCCAACTCACATGGATGCAAATATTAAGCTAGGAGTAAATAAAATTGATAATTCAACGGCCGTAGGATTTGGTAGACCTAGTACGACACATCAAGATAACTACAGTAGCTTGCCTTACTTAATTGATGAAAATGGCAGTAAATACATGCTTTCACCTGGTGCATTCACGTCTCAGGTAAATGCGGATAAATCAATAAATCTAACATTTCAAAGTTCATACTACACAAATATAAAACATTTATACTTAGTAATAAGTCAAATTATTTATGAAAATGGAAAACCTTATACAGATATCACTCCTGTTAAAATACAAATAAAATAAATGACTTTCATGAAAACAGAAGGTAATATCAAAGCTCCATAGTCTTTAAAAATGCAAATGCATCCTAATAGAAATTATTTCCTATTAGGATGCATTACATTTTGAGATAACTTCATCAAAATGTTTTAAGTGTGTCTTTTTTATTTTCAATCTTATTTTTTAAATTTTCTAAATCAGTTTCATTCATGTGCTCACTATTTTGCTTAAGGTAACCTTCTGAATACTGGAGTTTTTTATCTAAATTTTCTTTTTCAGGGGTTGGTCCACCATCGCCATATATGATGGTATTTTCAAGGTCATTAATGGTACTCTCTCTTCTTTGTTGTTTATCTTCTGCCATTTCAACTGATTCATCATGGGATGAGTCGCCGTATTCTTCAAGATGTCTTTCAGTTCTTGTTTTTTTCTCAACCAAATTTTCCAATTCTTTTATTCTATTTTTAGTTTCGCAGTTATCATTTTTCATCAATTATACGCCTCCATGTATTCAGTTATGAACACATATAATTTAACCATATAATTGATGAATTATACTTAATTCTATTTTGTTGAAGCATAAAAATTGATTAAACTACCGGCTAAAATTATGCTCTTTTCATCCTCGGTAAGTTCTCCAATTTTAAGTTTGATATCTTTTTTAGAATTTTTACTTATAAGTAGTGCTGGAATTTCAGATTTAGAAGTCTTGATAGCGTCTATAATTCCTTCAATATAAATGTAGTCACCAACTTCAAAGGTGATTTTATCTTGAGAGTTTATTGTAAAAGGAATCATACCCCAGTTTATTAGGTTACTTCTATATCTTTTAGTAGCATATTCTTCAGCAATATTTGCAAGACCACCTAATACTTTTTGAGAAGAAGCGGCTTGTTCTCTTGCTGAGCCATCACCGGGCTTAACCGCGAAAATCACACTTCCAAATTGAATCTTTTTTGATATACTTGTTAAAGTTTCTTCAGTGATTTCCACATTAGTGATTTTTGAACAAACCGTCTTCAGCTCCCTAATATCAGCAGCTGCATCTCCATGTAAAAATGCTTGCCTGTTTTTTTCTACTACTTGAACTGCCTTAGTTCTTTCCACATAATTAGGATCTTTTCTAGAAAGAGTATATTCCGCAAGCTTTAGTGGGTTTGAACGATAAGATGAAGTTTCACCAGATGGCATAAGTTCATCCGTAGTTGTAACTGGATCTGTTATTACGCAGCACATCTTTAATAAAATTTTATCCTGTAGTGGTAACATCTCTGGCCAAGAAGTTATATTGGGACCATACTTTAGTTCACTACTATTTTCAGGCTTTTTATATCCATTATAAATTCTATTATTATAAATTGAAGAATCAAAATGATATGAAAGATCAACGCTGGGAATAGAAATTTCAGTAGCTGGCGTTAAAATACCACCATTAATTGCAGTGGCAGCAATAGATTTCGCATCCATTAAAGCTACAGATGAAATTTGACCAAGTCCAGGCTTAGAACCCTCTCTACTTGGGAAGTTTCTAGTAGTGTGTCTTATGCTTAATGCTCCATTAGCAGGTACATCACCAGCTCCAAAACAAGGACCACAGAATGCAGTTTTAATTACAGCACCAGCCTGTATGAATTTTGCTATAGCACCATCTTTTATTAGTTCTAAGTAGATAGGTTGACTTGCGGGGTAAACGCTTAAATTAAAATAGTCATTTCCAAGAGAATGATCGCTAATTATTTCTGATGCTATACGTAAATTTTCAAAAGTTCCACCAGCACAACCAGCGATAATACCTTGATCAACTCTAATTCTACCATCTACTATTTTGTTTGTTAGATTAAATTGTACATTTGGATTATCTATTTTTGCCCTTTCTGCTTCTTCAACCATTTGTAAGATTTCTTTAGGATTTTTATTTAAGTCTGCTATGCTAAACACATTGCTTGGATGGAATGGAAGAGCAATCATAGGTTCTATTTTAGCAAGATCAACCTTTACTAGACCATCGTAGTAAGCAACATTTGTTGGTTCTAATTTGGAATATGCTTCGTGGCGTCCGTGAATACTGTAATATTCTTCTATTTTATCATCTGTACACCAAATAGAACTAAGACAAGTGGTTTCTGTAGTCATAACATCTATACCGATTCTGAAATCAGCAGAAAGATTTTTGATTCCAGGACCAACAAATTCCATTATTTTATTTTTAACAAAACCATTTTTAAATACAGTACCAATAATTGAAAGAGCTACATCTTGAGGACCAACACCAGCTTTTGTTTCACCTTCTAAGTATATTGCTATAACCTCAGGATAATCTACATCATAAGTTTTGCTTAGAAGTTGCTTAACAAGTTCTGGGCCACCTTCACCAATAGCCATTGTTCCAAGTGCACCATATCTAGTATGGCTATCTGAACCTAAAATCATATTTCCACATTGACTCATCATCTCTCTCATATATTGATGAATAACAGCTTCATGAGGTGGCACATATATTCCACCATATTTTTTTGCAGCAGATAATCCGAAAACGTGGTCATCCTCATTTATTGTTCCACCAACGGCACAAAGACTATTGTGGCAATTTGTTAAAACGTAAGGAATAGGGAATTCTTTTAGTCCACTTGCTTTTGCTGTTTGTGTTATAGCAACATAGGTAATGTCATGAGAAGCTAATGCATCAAATTTTATTCTTAGTTTTTCAGTATTGTCAGTTGTATTGTGTCTAGTTAGAATGTCATAGGAAATAGTATTTTTTCGAGCATAATCTTTATTTAGAATTTTATTTAAATTTGGTGTAACTTCTCCTTTTTCTTTCAGAAATGATGTGATATCATCTATTACTAAGTTATCTTCATAACCCAAAATACCTTGATTTTTGTATAAATATGCACCTTTGTTAATTATTTCTACCATTAGTGTACCTCCATATCAATTTTGTTTATCGAATGCTATTTAATTAACCCAAATGAGTATTGTGCAGTTAGCAAATTAAAAATATATTAATCACTATGTTACTATAATATATTTTTTTGTTGGTTTTGTAAATTTGTTTTTTTAAATCTACTAATTTTGTATAAAAAACCAAAAATAAAAAAATTCCATAAAATCATAGGAAATTATATATATTATGCACATTTTTAAATTTAAATGAATAGATTAATAATATGAGTTCGAATTTTTTAGGAGGAAAAGAATGATCCCACAATATTATTTTAATTCCCTAAGTAGACAAATGCCATTATCCACAGAAACTCCAATACTACCTTTGGAAAATGATGATGAAATATTTGATAATAGACAGCAACCAGGAGGGACGGCAGGCACAAATTCACCTGGGTCAACTAATCCAACATCACCAACTATGTCACCTGAATACACTCAAGGATATTTACAAACCCAAATTGGAAAGAGAATAAGAGCGCAATTTTTAATTGGTAGTAATTCCACCCAGGATAGAGTTGGAATATTAACTAAGGTTGGAATAAGCTATATAATTATACAAAATGAAGATACAAATACGGCAGAGTTATGTGATCTCTATTCAGTAAAATTTGTTGATATTTATTAATATAAATGAGGTGTAGAAATGTCTTATTCAGATCGAGAACTTCTAGCTAGAATTATAAAATGTGAGGCTGGTGGTGAAGGTGAAAATGGAATGAAGGGTGTTGCCACAGTCATAATGAATAGAGTAAGAGTTCCATATGGTGAATATCAAAGAGTTGGAGAAGGGGATGTAAGAAAGGTATTATATCAGAAAGGACAATTTGATTGTATGAGGTCCGTTTTAGGAGGAGTTGCTAATCCACAAACTATTTGGGCAAATCCCCCAGAACAAATACATTATAATATAGCAGATTGGGCACTCTCGGGACATAAACTTTACAATATAGGCTTTTCACTTTGGTATTTTAATCCATTTAATCCTGGATGTCCCTATTTGTTCCCATTTAATGGAACAGGAAGCTTTCAAGTAACCGTGGGGCAACATTGTTTTTATAATCCAACGGAATTATATGCGCAAACATAATAAGTATAATAAAGGAGAGAAAATTAATGATACCAGAATATTGTAAACAATGCATTAATAGAAATGCAAATCCATATATGTCTAGTGAATTTGATGCAAATCCAACGCCACATTCAGCTGTAATTGCTGCAAATCCAGTAGTGCAGCCACAAATGCAAACGGGGCAGACTGTAAGTGCACCAAACACAAGTGCTAATGAAGATCAATTTATAGTTGCACCAGGATCTCCAACCGTACTTGGAATTGAGTATACTCAAGGATTTTTAAGGACAATGATAGGAAGGCGGGTTAGAGTTACTTTTTTAATTGGTACAGATTCACTTACAGATAGAACTGGAATACTTCAGGAGGTAGGTATTAGTTTTATTGTACTAAGGGATACAAATTCAAATTTGAATACATTATGTGATATTTATTCAATAAAATTTGTTGTGATATTTAATTAAATATAAAAAATTGGGATTAAGAAC
>Ga0255362_1000213_pt1 | contig 14747 bp, 11 predicted proteins | sample GFST75r2metaG_FD_186000 | JGI IMG/M metagenome (GOLD analysis project Ga0255362, IMG submission 186000)
TCTTTAGGACATAAAAGAACTCCATCAGTACCATATTCCAGGGTTTCCAAGGTTAACTTCGCCTCTTCATAATCTGAAACAGCTGCAAGTAATTTAACATTCTCGTTTTGCAGTTCTGCTATAATGTTTTCTAATGGAATTACTTTCCAATCTTTACCTAATAGAATCAAATAATCAGCATATTTTCCCAGGTAAGATGCTAATTTTTCATGCTTTTTACTACTAATCTCCACGTAAGCAGTCACTATTTTACCTTTTCTTTTAAGCCTCTTAATGCTAGCTAAATCTTTTGATTCGGATAAGTCTTCAACTAAAGAAAGTGAACCATCTCCTTCACCATTTCTACCCACGAGGATTATGTCTGAACCTTCCATATCAGAGATGAGAGTAATATTCCCAAGTCGTTTGATATTCCCTATATCAGTAAAATCCACTATATGATTGATTCCTGATTCTAAGGCAGTGGTTATGAATTCCTTTTTTTTACTCCACTCCATACCTTCAGCCATCATCCATGCAAATTTCATTTTATCTAAACCTCGAAATTATAATTTATGTTCACATCAAAGAAAAACATATGAGGAGTTTTATCCTTGCAATATCTTTAAAGCATCATCTACTTCAGCATCATTATGAACTATCTCAGTAATGGCTCTAGTGGTTTTTCGGGGAGATTCTGCCTGGAAAACATTCCTACCTATAGCTACACCAGCCCCACCTACATCAACAGCATTTTTAACCATTTCTAAAAGTTCACGATCAGTTTCTACCCGAGGTCCACCTGCAATCACCAATGGAACTGGACAACCATCTACTACTTCTTTAAATGTTTCTGGGTCTCCCGTGTAATTAGTTTTGATTATGTCTGCTCCTAATTCTGCTCCTGCCCTGGCAGCGAGTTTTACTACTTCGACATTATGTTCATTTTTAATTTTCGGTCCTCTAGGGTACATCATGGCGATAAGTGGCATTCCCCAATTGTCACAAAGTTCTGACGTGTTTCCTAGTTTCTTGAGCATTTCAGGTTCTTTTTTTGATCCAACATTCACATGTACTGAAACTGCATCTGCACCTACTTGTAAGGCTTTTTCAACTGAGGTTACCATTACCTTGTTGTCTGGATCAGGTCCCAGAGATGTGCTCGCTGATAAATGTATTATAAGACCAATATCATTTCCATATCCTCTATGTCCACTTCCAACCATTCCTTTATGCATTATAACGGCATTAGCGCCCCCACTTGCAACTTCATCTATGGTTTTTGTCATATCGATGATACCTGGGATGGGTCCCATTGCAACACCATGATCCATAGGTACAATGACACTTCTTCCTGTTTTTCTGTCCAATATCCTTTCGATTCTAATTTTTTTACCTATCATGAGAAAAATACCCTCCTACTTAAATTTTTGTTGACCAAAGTCCGAGTTCCTTTAATCGAGTTGGAATTCCATCATTTCCTGAAGATTCTAACCATCCATTCTTAGATTTTATAATTTCATTAGCGGATGATGATTGAATAAAATCTATTAATCCTCTATTTCTTATTATAGTGTCTCGTGGCTTTAAAGTTGATGACCAAATGAAAAAGACTTTGAAGGTGGTGTCCGGGTGATAGCCACCTCCTAGATCAATTGATAATACATCGCATTTTTTTATTTTATTAAAAACTTCTTCTAAAGTTTCATGAAGTCTTACATCTCTTTTCATGAATTCAATATTGGATTTTTCTTTCATCAAGGAATCCATTCTATCTGGGGATTCGAGGCTTTTATCTAAGGCGATTATCTTCCCATTATATGCTAAATGAGATATAATTCTGGTTGAATTACCAACATGACATCCTAACTCTACTACTAAATCATCAGCTTTAATGACATCTTTTAAAACTTCCCTATAAACTCTGATATCATAAACTATTTTGATCATTATAAATACATTATTTATATTATATTATTATTAATTATTTTTTTTTTAAGTAACAAATAGACCAAGTTTTAATAAATTTCATATTTAAAAAAAAAGGATATGATGATAATCTTCACTGCAGTCTACTTTCAATCAATTCCCTCGTAAACATTGCAAATATCAAATGGCACTTACAATGGAATTATAAGAAAGATTGCAACAGGATCTTCAACTGAGGGTAATTATTATAAGTACCTTTCATTCTTCGAATCATGAGATTTATGGAATTTCAGTGGAGGGAATTATCGGAATAATGTTTTTATTCGATATTCTCACGATTCTTTGTTGGATGCAGCTTCACCTGCAAGATAACCGGTGGAAAATGCTTGCTGTAAATTATAACCTCCACTAGGTGCACAACCCTCAATAATCTCCCCCGCGAAATATAAGCCGGGGATTAACTTGGATTCCATAGTTTGTGGATTTATTTCCCTTCTTGAAACACCCCCACAGGTAATCATAGCTTTATCAACTCCCAACGAACCAGTGATAGTTAAAGGAAAAGCTTTTAATAAGTTAATAATGGAATTTCTTTCTTCTTTTTTAATTTGATTTACTTTTTTCTTAGGATCCATACCCAATAACTTTATAAATACTGGGATCATCCGATTAGGTAATAAAAATTTCATGAAATTCTTGAATTCACTTTTTCTTCGAATTTCGAATTCTTTGATTAATTTCTCTTCAAGTTCTTGTATGGTAATTTCTGGTTTAGTATCAATGAAAAACTGCACTGTTTCAGTTTTTTCAAGGATTGAAATTATTTGATTACTCAAATCCAGAATTAAGGGACCTGAAATTCCAAAATGTGTAAAGATTAAGTTTCCATTATCTGAAATAACCTTTTTTTCCCCATATTTAATGATTATCCGAATATTTTCCAGTGATATTCCCTGTAATTCCTTAACCCAAGATGCACTGAATTTTAAAGGGACTAAACCTGGTTTTAATGTTGTGATGTTATGACCCATCTTTTGAGCAATGTCCAATCCATCACCAGTAGAACCTGTAGCCTTATAAGAGACTCCTCCCGTAGCTAATATGACTTTTATGGTAGCCATATAATTATCATTCCCTAAATCTAGGCTAAAATAATCTTTTTTCTTTTTAATATTTATTAAACGAGTATTATAGTTCTTTATAACATTATTTTCTGATAAATACTCTTTTAAAACTTTTATAACTGATCTAGATCTGTCAGTTACTGGAAAAACTCGTCCATCATCTTCAACTTTAAATTTTAATCCTTTAACCTTAAAAAATGTTATTAACTTTCTACTCGAAAAAGTAGAGAAAGCTGATCTAAAAAAAGATCCTCGTTTTCCAAACTTTTCCAGGAATATGTTGAATGATGCTGTATTGGTAATATTACATCTGTTGCTACCGGTGATTTTAAGTTTTTTACCTAAGATATCATTTTTTTCTATTAAAACCACGCTTTTACTTAGCTGTCCAATCCGAATTGCTGCCATCATGCCCGCCGGACCTGCGCCAACTACCACTACGTCATAAAGTTTCATATAATCTCCAGATTAGTTAAAAATTAGTTTTAAATTATTTAATATTGATTATTTAAACAAAATAAAGTAATATATATTGTTAAATTCAATTCATTATCATTATTTTTACTGCAGTAATTCATTCCAAAATTTTTTTCTAAAAAAAGTAGGATTATGGAATAAGCCGTCTCCTATCCCTAGGGAAGAGAACAGTTTCTCTGATATTTTTAACCCCAGTTAAACACATGGTAAATCTCTCCGCACCCAACCCCCAGCCAGCATGGGGAGGCATACCATATTCAAAAGCTGCCAAATATCTATTGAAGGAATCTGGATTTAAACCCTGTTTTTTAATTCGATCCACCAATAAGTCATGTAAATGTACCCTCATGGCACCTGAAGATATTTCCAAATCCCGGTACATTAAGTCAAAAGCACAACTTCTTTTAGGATCCTCTTCACTGGGCATTACATAGAATGGTTTAATATCGGTGGGCCATCCTGTTATAAAATAATATCCTTCCATTAATTCTCCCATGGCTTTCTCAGCTGCTCTGGATAGATCTTCACCATGATTGAGTGGTACTCCGTGGGAATTAACCATATCCACGACTTCATCATATTCTACCCTTTCAAATGGTAATTCAGGTATCTTTAGATTTATATCCAAAGTTTTTAGTTCATCTTTGCAGTGCTCCGTTACATCATTAATAGCAGTGGATACTAATCTTTCTAAGATATTCATTACATCTTCATGATTACAGAATGCAGCCTCTAAATCAATTGATATGACTTCATTTAAATGTCTGAGAGTATCATGCTCTTCAGCCCTGAAAATAGGAGCTATTTCATAGACTTGGTCAAAACCAGCTGCCATCATCATCTGTTTATAAAGTTGAGGGCTCTGCCCAAGAAAAGCCTCTCTTTCAAAATAAGTTATTGGAAATAATTCCGTTCCACCTTCAGTTGCAGATGCAACTAATTTAGGTGTGTTAATTTCAAGAAAATCATTTTTTTCCAGGAATACTCTTACCGAATGGAGCATTCGACTTTTTATCTTGAATATTGAACTTACATTATGTTTTCTAAGATCTAGAAATCTAGAATCTAATCTGGTATCAATTTCAGCCCTAACTTTCCCTGTGGTATCCAATGGTAAAGGTAGTTTACTTTCATTTAACAGTTCAACTTCCTCAGGAATGATCTCAACTCCTCCTGGAGCCTTAGATGAATCCTGGACTATACCTTTAACTGTTATTACTGACTCCTTTTTAAACTTGCGTATATTTTCAAAGAGTTCTGAAGAAATTTTTTTGCTGGGGGCAGTTACTTGGATTACACCATCTCGATCTCGTATAAGTAAAAATATGATTCCACCTAAATCTCTTAATTCATGAATCCAGCCCATAATGATTACTTTTTTTCCATTTAACTCAGGAGTTATTTCTTTTGAGTATTGAGTTCTTCTACATTTTTGCAAAGGGTCAGTCAAATTTAATCACTTCCAAAAAATAAATTTTAATAGATTTAAAAAAGAAATAATATTGCAACAATTTTTTCTAGTAATATTTTTTTTTATTCAAAAAAAATTTTTATAAATTATTAATAATTATTTTTTTTATTAATAATTATTTTTTTCTTTTAATATCTTATTCGTATCATAAATTATATTATATTATTTATATTATTTTAATAAAAGGTTTAGATTTACTAATTCAATGTTTCAAACGTTTTTTAAAAGATTCTGCATGGGCATAGAGTCCTTCATATTCTGCTAGTGTCACCACTACTTCTTTAAGATTCTCTAATCCTTCTTTGGAAAGTTGTTGTATTGTTGGTTTCTTGAGGAATGATTCAGTAGAGAGTCCAGAATATAAGCGTGCGCATCCTGAAGTGGGTAGAACGTGATTGGTGCCTGATCCGTAATCTCCAGCTGCTACAGGTGTTAATTCACCTAGAAATATTGAACCTGCGTTATTTATATCTTTCAAGACTTCTTCTGGTTGAGAAGTCATGATTAATAGATGTTCTGGAGCATATTCATTCGAAAATTTCGCAGCTTCCTTTAAAGTATCCACAAGGATGATCCTACCATAATTTTCTAAGGATTTTTCTATTATCTCTTTTCGTGGTATAGATAGAATTTTATCATTTATAATATTATTAACAGTTTCAGCTAAAGTTTTTGAAGTAGTTACTAGTACTGCGGCTGCGTTAGGATCATGTTCAGCCTGTGCTAGCATATCCAATGCAATATAGTTTGGATTTGATTCATTATCGGCAATTATGAGAACTTCAGATGGTCCTGCTGGGAAATCTATATCCACGTCACCGTAAACAAGTTTTTTTGCAGTGGTAACGTATATGTTTCCAGGACCTACAATTTTATCGACTTTAGGTATGGATTCTGTACCATAAGCCATGGCAGCTATGGCTTGAGCTCCTCCAACTGAGTATATTTCATCGGCACCAGCAATACTAGCCGCCGCCAGTATTTCATTCTTAATCTGACCATTCTTGGCTGGTGGGGTACAACATATAACTTTGGATACTCCGGCTATTTTAGCAGGTATAACCGTCATAAGGATTGTTGAGGGATATACTGCCCGGCCTCCGGGTATATAACAACCTACTATTTTTAATGGGCGGATTATTTGGCCTGCTGTGATCCCTTTATCAACATTACATATCCATTCTTGTGGTAGTTGTGCTTTGTGAAATTTTTTTATGTTGTTTGCTGCTTTTTCTAATGCTTTGATAAGTTTATTGTCCACCTTGCTGATGCTTTTTTTGATTTTCTGTTCTTCTAATTTGAAATTTTCTATTTGTACGTTGTCTAATTTTTGTGTGTAACTTTTTAGTGATTGATCTCCTTTGTTACGAACGTCGCTTATTATATTACCTACGGTGTTTAAAACTTTTTCAGCGTCAATTAGTGACCTTTTCAGAAGTTTTATTCTATCCTGCGTTTTTTGGTTTTTTAGTTCAATTATTTTCATCCTTATCAAAGATTAATTAGTGTTAATGGGTTAAATATCTTGCTATGGACTAGTTTTTATTATGTGAATAAAACGTTTAAATGGTCAAAAACTTTATTTACTAATAATTTTTAATATTATATTAGCATGTTGTTACTGGGTGAAACAAATACTGTCAAATTATATTTTTTTATATATTAATACGATGTAACGTATATAACATGCTTTAAATCTTTAATTAATTGAATAGGGTAGAGGTATCTGATAAATATGTACAAGGATGAACTCATACAACTACATCAGTTTTTGGTATATGTTTTAAAAAATATGGATGAAGAATATGAGCTGAAGGAGGAGTGCAAAGATTATCTGTGTCTTAATATAAGTCCTCATCACATTCACCGAACTAAGGCTGAACATAAACATGCTATATTTGTATTATCTAATACAATATCAGAGGTTCTTGCCAGTAATAACGGTGGTGGATCTAATATTTCTAACGGTCTTTCTGAACTGATAAAAAGATCTAAAAGAGAGCTTATAAAATTTCAAGATGATGGTAATTTGAATTATCAAAAAGTCGAGTTATGAAAAAAAGATTTTTATAAAATTGCTAAGGATTTGTATGATAAATTTATAATGTCAGTTTAACTTATGATATCTATATAATAATAAATTATGAAATAGTAATAATATAATTTATTTTAACTTCACACTTTTCTAAAATATTTAAATTATAAATTAATAATAGCAATTTCACTATAATTTTTTTTGTATGATTATCAAAAAAATAATCTCTTATTATTTATACCTATTTAATACAATCAAACTTTTTAGGATGTTTAAAGATGCATGGTTTAAGAAGAATGGTTTGTTTAGTGGATGGGGAACATTACATCCCCGTAACAAAAGCAGCATTAGACACCTTAGATAGTCTCGAACATAACGAAGTAGTAGCTGTTATATTTATAGGTGGCACCGAAAAATTAAGAGAAACATCAGATAAAGCAATTCAAGAAAAACTGGGAAGACCCGTTCATTTCGGCGCGGATCATCATAAAATACCCTACGATCTCATTGGAGAAATTATTGAACAATATAATGCAGAAGTAGTTATGGATTTAAGCGATGAACCTATCGTTGACTATTCTAAAAGATTTAAAATAGCAACCATAATCCTAGAGCAAGGAATAAATTATGAAGGACCAGATTTTAAATTTTATCCCATATCCGAACATGATGTTCTTCAAAAACCATCACTTAAAATACTGGGTACAGGTAAACGTATAGGCAAAACTGCAGTATCAGCTTATGCTGCAAGAATAATCAATCAAAAACAATACAACCCCTGCATCGTAGCCATGGGACGAGGAGGTCCAGAGGAACCAGAAATTGTTAGAGGAGACCAAATAGAACTTACCCCTGAATATTTAATGGAGCAATCAAATAAAGGGATCCACGCTGCATCAGACCATTGGGAAGATGCACTCATGAGCAGAATATTAACCATCGGCTGTAGAAGATGTGGTGGCGGTATGGTGGGGGATGTTTTCATAACTAACATGAAAAAGGGAGCTCAACTAGCCAATGAAGTTGAAGCGGGTTTCGTGATTATAGAAGGAAGTGGTGCAGCAATTCCCCCTATAAAAACAGATAAACACATCGTATTAGTAGGTGCAAACCAACCGTTGATAAATATAGAAAAATTCTTCGGTCCATTCAGAATAAAAATGGCAGATTTAGTGATAATAACCATGTGTGAAATGCCTATGGCTAGTCCAGAGAAAATAGAAAGCATAGAAAAATTCATTAAGATCATTAACCCTAAAGCAAAGGTTATTTCCACTGTTTTCAGACCAAAACCACTTAGCTCAATTAAAAATAAGAAGGTTCTTTTCGCAACCACTGCACCAGATTCTATTAAAACTGTTTTAACTGAATATTTAGAGGAAAAATATAGTTGTAAAGTGGTTGGGACCACTTCACACCTTTCTAATAGACCATTACTACAAAAGGATATAGAAAAACATATTGGTCAGGCTGAAGTGATGCTTACAGAATTAAAGGCAGCAGCAGTTGATGTAGCCACCAAAGATGCATTGGAAGCAGGATTAGAGGTGGTGTACTGTGATAATATACCCAAGGTCATTCAAGGAACTTATCCAAAACTTTCCGATGCTATAATTAAAGTTGTAGATGAAGCTATATCTGACTTTAATAAAAGGTGAATTATTTTGGTTTATAGTGATGAATACGAATTAAAAAAACAATTATCATTTAACCATCAAGAAGAGAAGATTATAAAGAAGTTGGATTTAACACCAGAAGCATTTTTACCCTTGATTTTCTCCATTAAATTTGGAGGAGATTGGAGTTTCAAAACAAAATCATTAAAGGTTTTAGCTGTAAAAGATAAGTTAACTCGATATGATCAGCAAAAAATGGTAGGTTACACCATAGAAACTGTTTTTCTTTTTGTAAATCCTAAAATATTGAATGAAGAAGGTTTAGTCCATCGTCTAGAAAAATGTGGGGATAAAAAAGAGCGGGAAATTGTTAAAAGACCCTTTAAAATTGAAGTTGATGCAGAAGATATAATAAAAGCTGTTATAAACCCATTAACATTAAAAATAACAGTAAAACATGTTAAAGGCCCTTTATTCTTTGAGGGTTCGAGTGCTTATGGAGTATCTCATGAAATGAATCATCTGCAAGGAGTAGAAGTAAATGGAAAATCTTTATGGGACTTCAGCTATGAACTAAGATAAATAAAGTTATAAAATATTTTTTTAAAATTAAATTCTAAATTTTTTTTTATTAACAAAAGTAAGTTTATTACGAAATTTTAGGGGTAAATTATTTATATAACCTCTAACCCACTGATAAATTAAGAAAAGAACAAAACTGGAGATGATAATTGTGGCGCAATTAGGAGGGCAAGGACAACAAGGCCAGCCAATATTAATCTTACCTGAAGGTACTAATAGACTTTTAGGAAGAGATGCTCAAAGTATGAATGTAATGGCAGGTAAAATTCTTGCAGAAACCATTAGAACAACATTAGGTCCTAAGGGAATGGATAAAATGCTTGTAGATTCCTTAGGTGACATAGTTGTGACTAATGATGGAGTTACTATTTTAAAGGAAATGGATATTGAACACCCCGCAGCTAAAATGCTCGTAGAAGTGGCTAAAACTCAGGAAGATGAAGTAGGAGACGGAACTACCACTGCGGTGATAATAGCCGGTGAACTACTTAAAAAAGCAGAGGATTTACTGGAACAGGATATACACCCCACAGTAATTTCGATGGGTTACCGTAGAGCTGCTACCAAAGCACTGGAAATCTTAAATGATATCTCTATTGACAGAAATGATCGAGAAACTTTAATCGAAGTAGCCATGACTGCCATGACTGGTAAAGGTACAGAAAAAGCCAGAAAACCACTTGCTGAAATCATTGTTAATGCAGTGAAACAGGTGGAAGAGAATGGAGAAGTAGATCGGGATCATATAAATATTCACAGGATTCAAGGAGCAACCGTAGATGAATCCCAACTTATTAGAGGAGTAGTGATTGATAAAAGCAGAATCGATCCATCCATGCCTAAAAAAATTGAGGATGCACGGATTGCATTATTAAAATATCCTATAGAAGTTAAGGATCTGGAAACCGATGCTAAAATCAAATTAACTGCTCCTAATCAAATGCAGGCCTTCATTGAACAAGAAGAGTCCATGGTTAGACATATGGTGGAAAAAATCATAGCTACAGGAGCTAATGTTGTTTTCTGTCAAAAAGGTATAGATGATTTAGCCCAACATTACCTCGCCCGAGAAGGAATTTTAGCAGTTAAGAGAGTGAGAAAATCTGACATCGAAAGACTGGAGAAAGCCACTGGAGCTTCCGTAGCAACTAACATTGAAGATCTAAGTTCGGATGATTTAGGTAATGCAGGACTGGTTTACGAGAAGAAGATTTTTGATGAAATCATGATCTTTGTCGAGGAAAACCCTGATCCTAAGGCAGTATCCATTATACTACGTGGAAGTACTAAACATGTAGCTGAAGAAGTGGAAAGAGCTGTTGAAGATGCTATAGGAGTGGTGACCGCTACTGTAGAAGATGGTAAAGTAGTAGCAGGTGGTGGAGCTGCAGAGATGGCTATTGCTCGTGGTCTCACTGATTACTCTGACACTATTAGTGGAAGGGAACAATTGGCTGTGGCTGCTTTTGCCAAAGCTTTGGAAATAGTGCCTAAAACTTTAGCGGAAAATGCTGGAATGGATAGTATTGATGTTCTAGTGGATATTAGGGCGGCACAGGAAAAATCACCTTATATGGGGCTTGATGTTTTCCAGGGTAAAGTAGCTAATATGAAATTAGCCACTGTAATTGAACCTCACCGAGTGAAGAAGCAAGCTATTCAATCTGCTGCTGAAGCAGCTGAGATGATTTTAAGGATAGATGATGTGATAGCTTCCAGTGGTGCTGGTAAACAACCAGATATGGAAGGAATGGAAGGAATGCCCCCAGGTATGGGTGGAATGCCTCCAATGATGTAAAAAGGTTATATACCTTTTTTATTCTTTTTTTTATTGAATTTTTAATTTTTTTTTATTTTAAATTTTAATTCTGTTATTTTTTAAGTTAATTTAGCATTATCCATATTTTTTGTTTTATTAATATAACAAAAAGTTTTTAATGTTTGTTTTTTTTTTATTTATAAAAAATATTTGGTGAGTTATTATTTTTAAATAATTATTTTCTAAAAATAAATTTGTCATGATTAATAATACTAAAATATATATGGAAAGTTCAACTTAATATTAATTAGAAATAATGAAACTAAAGGCGGGAAGATAATGGCACAAGATACAGATGTTCTTCTCAACGAGAAAAGAATTTTTAATCCTGACGAACAAGTAATCAAAAGAGCGAATGTAGACAAATGGGAATCAGAATTAAATAAAGGAAAAGACCTGGAAAAATATTGGGCTAATAAAGCCGAACAATTTGAATGGTTCCAAAAATGGGATAAAGTCTTAGACGATAGCAATAAACCATTCTATAAATGGTTTGTTAATGGTAAAATCAACTTAGCCTACAATGCTGTAGATCGCTGGATCAAAACCCCTAAGAGAAATCAGGTAGCCATACTCTACGCAAACGAGAGAGGTGACGAGAGAAAAATCACCTATTACGAATTATATCGGGAAGTCAATAAATTCGCTAATGGACTTATAAATCTGGGAGTTAAAAAAGGAGATAGGGTATCCATGTACCTACCCATGTGCCCAGAGCTCCTGGTTTCAATGCTAGCCTGCACCAAGATCGGGGCTATACACAGTGTAGTATACTCCGGATTAAGTGTAGGTTCCTTTGTAGAAAGAATGAACGATGTAAAAGCAAAAATATTAATAACCGCTGACGGAACCTACAGAAGAGGTAAAATTATAGATCTTAAAAAAATAGCTGATGAAGGCTTACTCCAATCACATACCGTTGAAACCGTAATAGTTGTAAATCATACTGGAAACTCCATAGAATCCTCTGATTTAAGTGGTAGAGAAATATCCTATGATAGACTTATAGAAGGAGAATCAGATGAATTCAAAGCTGAATTAATGGATGCTGAAGACCCTTTATTCATATTACACACGTCTGGAAGTACAGGTAAACCTAAAGGAATATTACACACCACTGCAGGTTACATGGTGGGTGTAGCCACCACTCTCAGAGATATATTTGATATACACGACGATGACTTATGGTGGTGCACAGGAGATATCGGTTGGATAACCGGACACAGTTATGTAATCTACGCACCACTATTACTTGGCACAACTACTCTCGTTTATGAAGGCGCCCCTGATTATCCTGATCCCGGTATATGGTGGCGTATGGTGGAGAGATATGGTGTAACTAAATTTTATACAGCACCAACAGCCATCAGACACCTTATGAGATTTGGTAATCGATATCCTAAAATATATAATACATCATCCTTGAAGATACTAGGAACGGTTGGTGAACCTATAAACCCCGAAGCATGGATGTGGTTTTATAAAAATATTGGAAAAGAAAAAATACCTATCATGGATACTTGGTGGCAAACAGAAACAGGCATGCACCTCATATCACCCCTACCCACCACTCCACTAAAACCCGGATCAGCCACCAAACCAGTACCAGGAGTAGAGGCTGACGTTGTTGATGGAAAAGGTAATCCTGTGCCCTTAGGTAAAGGGGGATTCCTAATTATTAAAACACCATGGCCCGCCATGTTCCGAAACTTATATCATGATGAAGAACGATTTATCAATAGTTACTGGAAGGATTACCCTGGATATTACAATGCAGGAGATATTGCCCGTAAAGATGAAGACGGTTACTTCTGGATCCAAGGAAGATCCGACGATGTTTTAAAAATAGCAGGCCATAGGATAGGTACTTCAGAAGTTGAATCAGCTTTCGTAAGCCATCCAGCCGTTGCAGAGGCAGCTGTCATTGGAAAATCAGACCCAGTAAAAGGGCAGGTTGTAAAAGCTTTTTTAGTATTAAGAGAGGGATATCAACTTAAAACTAAACTCATCGAAGACCTGAAACTACATGTTAGATACGAATTAGGTCCAGTAGCAGTTTTAGGAGAATTAGATCAGGTTAAATCACTCCCTAAAACAAGAAGTGGAAAAATCATGAGAAGAATATTAAGAGCCAGAGAAGAAGGTGAAGATCTTGGAGATACCTCCACCCTCGAAGAATGAATTTATGAATAAAAAAGTTATTATTGGATAAAGAGTGGTAGAAGAAGAATATATTACTATCACTATAGATGGTCGGAAGCTTATTAAACATAACTACGCTAATCCAGCTTCTTTAGGACTGTTAGCTTTTGGAATGACCACAGTTCTCTTAAATTTCTCTAATGCAGGATTTTTTGGGTTAAGTAATATGATATTGGCTATGGTATTAGCATATGGTGGAAACAGCACAGATAATTGCTAGTGTAATGGAATACAGGAATGGAAACACCTTCGCCACACTAGCATCTGGTTCATTCGGATTTTTCTGGTACTTCTTTGTCATATATTACTAATATTACCCTAATTGAATCTGGCAGCCGCGCCTAATTCAGCATCACTCGCGGGTGGGGTGTTTTCACCGCAGTAATGTTTGTAGCAACACTTAAAATAAGCCGCGGATTACAGGAAGTATTTTCTACCTGGCCATACTATTTTTCCTATTAGAACTAGGAGAAATAACTGGAAATAGCACCATAACATTAATAGCAGGTTATGAAGGTATATTTGTCGGATTAAGTGCAATGTACGATGTTTTTGAGTTATTTTTGACACAAATTTGACTTTTTTTTTACTTTATTTTCTTATAATCTAATTCCTTATGATTTAATTTTTACTTTGGCATGATATATTCTCAAAAATTTTTTTTTATTATAAACATTTTAAAATCAATTAAATATTTAAAATTCATTTAAATTCTCTCATTTAATAAATATTTAGCCAGTCTTTTCGCCAAGGCTATTATAGTTAATACTGGGGGTGCTCCAGGAGCTTCAGGAAAAACACTAGCATCAACCACAAAAAGTCCACTTATACTGGTTTCTAAATTTTCATCCACTACATTTCCTAGAGCAGCAGTACCTCCAGGATGAGCTCCACGAGGAGGTGTGGATACCAGACTCGTTGAATCAACCCCTGCATTCATTAAAATAGATCCTGCAATAGCTGAACCTTTACTTAGAAGCTCGACATCTTTTGATGTATTATTTTTCACGACACTATTCTCAGTGACTATGCCGGAGGATTCATCTTTTATCTTAACCATAATCCCTAAGATATCCTTTTTTTGGACTCTAAAATTCTTAAGTTTCTCTACAAGGATTTTTGAAAAATGAGGGGAAAGAATTATATCATCCAACTTTATTAGCGCGTTCATTGGTACTTCTTTATTGAATTTAATTTTTTTCATTACACCTCCTATAGTTACAAATGTGTCAACGAAAAGTTTTTCGCCAGCGTTTATACCTGATTTGATTAAAATTCTGGGAGTGTTAAGAGCTCCGGCACATAAAATAACTAAATCAGCTTTGAATTCCTGATTATAACTTTTAACACCTACTACCTTTTGATTTTGTATGATTAATTCAGTAATCGGTGTTTTTTCAATTACTTTTGCCCCTAGTTTTATTGCTTCATCTAAATATTTCATACTAGTCCATTTAGCATCTCTTTGACAGCCAAAGGCACATTCACCACAAGGTTTACAAATATTAGGGTC
>Ga0255362_1000214_pt1 | contig 14623 bp, 15 predicted proteins | sample GFST75r2metaG_FD_186000 | JGI IMG/M metagenome (GOLD analysis project Ga0255362, IMG submission 186000)
CCATACTTAGAGTAGATCCTATAATTAAAATAAGAGTTATTTCCCTACTAAGCAAGAATAATGATGCAAGAGATACAACAAATAGAACCAAACTATTTGCTAACATAAATATATTGTTAAAGTAATCTTCTTCAATTATATTAATATCATTTGATAAAATTGAAATGTATTTCCCACTATTTTCTTCATCAAATTCTTGAATGCTTTTGTCTAAAATGGAATGAAAAATATTGTTTTTAAGATATATCATTGTATTTTTAGTATATATATTCTTCACAAAATCTGATATTAATACTATTAAGTTACTCATAATTATAAATATAATTGAAAATGCGACAATTTTTTTAAATTGTATTAAACTCTTATTTGTTGTAACATCAATAAGCTTCTGAAAAACAAATGCTAGATATACATTTAAAAATGCCGAAATCGTAATTAACATAATTGATATAAAAAAGAGTAATTTATATTTCAACAAAAATTTTTTCATTTTAAGACTCCTCGTATAAAAGTTATAAATCATTTTCAGCTTTCATGTCCTTGTAACAATATAGCATAAAATTTTGAAAACATTATATTTCATAAAATAATTCTATTTTTTCCATCTCAAAATCAGGCATTTCTCCAAAAGTTTCAATATTAGCATAAAAGACCATTCCATAAGTTTCTTGGGTATTTGGATGTACTCCATCATATCCTAATATTGAATAAATACATATAGGATTTAAATTATATTCAATCGCTCCGGTTTCTTCAAAAAGTTCTCTTTTAGCAGTTGTTATAATACGTCCTCCTGGACATTCATAAGTATCTCTGTTCTTACGTTTACAGAACACCCAATTTCCATCGGATTTTGAAAATATTACTGAGAACTTTAATAAATTATCGTTAACCTTATCATGAAATTTAACTTGTACCATATTTGTCTCCTTATGTACAAAAAATATTTTTACTAATAATATTTTACTCTAGCAACTTAAATTCTATAAGAATTATATCATATTATTATTGGTAAATTTTATATTATTTTTATTATAAAATTATCCAATGAAGTTTTAATATAACTTATTTAATATTTCCTATGAATTCAATAATGTTTTTACCAGCACGTAAAATTGGAAATGCTTCCCACATATTCATAGCTAAATTTCTGTACATTTATAGCATTACTGCAACTTAGCTAGCTAATCTACAGATTAAAAATCGCTTTTAGTTTTATCCATGTGTAGTATAAATCATGGGCAAGTTTTGGACAAAATAAAAAAGCCTTATTTATAAGACTTTAAATGATAATATTTAATTTGATTTTTTAAATTAATAAAAACATAAACCAGAATACTGATCCCTACGTCAATCATAAATATTATAAAACTTCTCTATTTGTATTTATAATAATCCATTACAGACTTTTCTTCAAAGCCACAAGCCTTGTATAAATTAAGTGCAATATTATTTTTACATTCCACATCCAGTTCAACATCATTTATATTTTCTTTATTAATTATACGTAAAACCTCTATTAAAGTTGATTTTCCATAACCTTTACATCTAAAATTTGGCAATATTCCAAAACCACATATAAAGGCATAATTATCGCTGTATTCTATCCTAATTTTACCGATAATTGCTTCTTTTAATTCAACCATATATGTTATCGTATTTATAATTTCCTCTTCCTCCGGAAAACTTTCACACTCTTCTAATCCATAAAAAAATATTGCATTCTGTCTTGCTATTTCTTTCCTGTCTGCTTTCTCAGCTTTTCTTAAACTGATTGAATTTATATTTTCTAAAGTAGTTTTGTTAAGTAGCTTCATTCTATACTCTGAAAAATCATATTTTCCATGTACAGCCTTTATAAAAAAGGCTCCCGATATTGACTTACCATCTGATAATAGAAGTATCTTATCAAAGTTTCTCTTATTGCACTCATCTATTGCAAGTTCAAACAGCTTTGTAAATAACCCTTTCCTTCGAAAGTCTGGATGAGTCATACCATTGACTTCAGCATTATTACCTCCAAAGCTTGAAATACCAAGATAGGCTACTAAAACATCTTCTACATAATATAAAAATTCATTAATTTTTTTTAAGTCTATTTCAGAATTTTTATATACACTTATCTTATAATCTAATTCTAATTTTAAATTATTCTTGTCATTGGATCTGCAAATCTCTTGGAGCTGATTTATTTCTTTATATTCCTTTTCTGATATATGTTGTTTTAAACAAATAACTTTTTCCAATAGTAATCCACCTCTTCATACAAATTTAATTTCCATGCTAATTTATGATATTTTGTCATTATTACACAAATAACTAATATCATGTTTTAATTACCATTTCCACATAATTAACCTAAGCTATAACACATATATTATATTAATTAAATAATCCATATCTAAACTTCACATCAGTAGCAAGGTTTTAATTGCATTAGTTACTAAGTTCTTATTGTTATTTATTCCATCAGTTATTAACTTCATAAAATCTCCACCATATTCATCCGCATGTTGTGGACAAAATAAAAGCTCTATTTATAAGACTTTAAATAAAAAGGTATTTTATTTAAATTCATATTTTATTATTTGAAATTTATTTATTTATTTACATTTTTGTGTTCAACATATTCAATTATAGTGCCATCTAAATGTTTCACAGTCAAATTCATTCCTGTCGGAACTTTCTTTAAGTCTCTAATAATTACAGCACCATTCTTTGATAAGAATTCTCTAAATTCAATGACAGAATCTACTAAGAAAGTTGCACTTGTATCCTTGAATGGTTTTAAAGCTTCATCAGTGCCACCTAAAATTAAAATGTTACCTATTTGTGCTAATTCTAAATTCATCTCACTATACTTAACTATTAAATCACAATCTTGATTTAATAGTTTTTTGTAAAAATCTATAGATGTATTTATATCATGTACATATAAACGAGTTAATATTTTCTTTATCTCCACTTATTAACAGTTCCTTTATTTGTTAAGTAATTGTTTGTCTTATTTTAATGCTGTTACCTTTTTTAAGAAAATTACCAATTAATCCATTCTTCCCTTAAAATTGCCATGATAATTTTGTTATGAAATTGTCCATCTCTGTAGAATGCTTGTTTCATAACTCCTTCAGTTTTAAAATTAGCTTTAGTATAAGCTTTAATTGCTCCAATATTTTTTTCTGAAACTGTAAGCATAATTCTGTTAAGCCCTAATAATTGAAAACCATTTTCAATTATTTTTTTAGTTATAAATGTACCAACACCCTTGCCATGATAAGATTTATCCCCAATAAATATAAAGTATTCTCCAGATAAATTCACTTCACTAATTTGTGATATTCCAGTATATCCAATTAACTTTTCGTTTGTAATATCTACGATTGCCTTATTGTAAGAAGATTTATCTAATAAAAGCTTGTCAAACCATTGTGATATTTCATTATTATTATTCATTTGCTGAAATATAGATGATGAATATCTTATAACTTCATTATCCTTTATCCATAAAAAGAAATGTTCTTTATCTGATTTTTGCAAATTTCTAAATTTAATATTAATATTAATTACCACCTTATACATTCATAGCAATAGTTATTTAGTCCACAATAATTTACCAATATAACTTGGTTAATGATAATTGTATCATATTAGCATGGTAATAAACTCTTATTTCTGTATAAAATAGATATTATTTTTATTTTTATCTGCTGTTTCTGGTTCATAGTATTCATCCCATGTTAATAAAGATATGCAAAAAAACGCGACTGAAAAGTTATTAAACATACTTAAATAAAAGAGTATGGCAAGAGTATGGCAAAATAAAAAACACCAAGCTATTAACTTAGTGTTTTCAATGGACGAGTAGCCCTGTAAGCCGAGTTCTGTATTTGACAATCATCTATCTAGGCCTAATGTTACCAGTTAGGCTCAAGCGATTCACCCGAAGACGGAACGGGCAATTCCAAAATGTCTTCCTATTCGATCTTGCTTCAAGTGGGGTTTACATAGCCGCAAAGTTGCCATTGCGCTGGTGAGCTCTTACCTCGCCTTTCCACCCTTACTAGTATAGCTAAAAGCTACCTTTAGCGGTATATCTCTGTTGCACTTTCCTTAGAGTCGCCTCCACCAGGAGTTGCCTGGCACCCTGCCCTACGAAGCTCGGACTTTCCTCTCCTGCAAAAGCAGCAGCGATTGTCTGGATTACTCGCAAAGTTATGATACCATATTCTCATTAAAAAAGCAAATTTTACTTTGCTTTTTTAATGGTTTTAATTTTTTTTATGTCTTCATGTATCAATATTCTTCCACAATTATCGCAATAAAGTATGTTATCCTTTTTTGTTGCTTCATCCAAAGTCATTGCTGAAACCTTCATCTTACACCCCTCGCAAATTCCATTGGTTAGCTTTACTACAACATTTTTCTTATGCTCATATTTTGAGTAAAAAGCTTTTAAATAATTTTCTGGTATTAATTTTTGTAATTTTTCAATATTTTTATTTGCAACTTCTAATTTTATTTTTGCATTTTCTATCTTTTCACTTGTATCTTTTTTATAACTATAGAAGTTGTTTTTTACATTAATCAATTCTGTTTTTAAATTTTCAATATCTATATTCAGTTTTTCTTCTTTTTCTAGATGTTCTATGGCACTATCTTCAACTATTTTATGTTTTGCCTTATTATTTTTAATACTTTTCTGAAGTGCATTAATAGATTTCATATCATTGGATGAATTATTATATAGAGCAAATTCATCTTTGTCTATTTTATCTCTAAATTCTTTAAGTTCTCTACTAGTTTCAGCATAGTCATCCTTTAATGCATTAATTATCTTTACTTTTTCATTATATTTGTTTTTACATTCACCAAATTCTACTTTCATCTTTCTTAGCAAATATAAATGTGCTCCATCTTTGATTATCTTTTTATTCTCCTCAACATTATTATAAGAATTCTGTAATTCGTACAACAAACTCATGTTACTCATATTAATCGTCCTCCCCTGAATTCCTGTAAACAAGATTTATTATAAAGTGTTATTTTAATAAACAAAAAGAAGCAGAAATAGCCTCTATACTATCCCTACTTCATCTTATATGGATCTGACATACTTTGTGATATTAGAATGTTGTTTTTATAACCTGCTTTAGCCATTTCTACACCTATTTGCTTTGAAACCTCTACAAGTGGAAGCCATTCTGTAGCAAAGTGCCCAGCATCAATTATTGCCATCTTACTTTCATTATAATCACTTGCATAATGATATGTTATATCACCGGTTATCACGCAATCAGCCCCTTGTTTTTTGCATAATTCCAAATAGTCACTGCCACTACCATTAACTATGGCAATTGTAGTTATAGGCATGCTTTCGTCACCAATATACCTTAAATTTTTAATTTTAAGTTTACTTTTAACTTCCATTAACAAGCTTTCAAGGGTTTGCTGTTTTTCAAGCTTCACTATTCTACCTATACCTGCATTGCTATTTGTGAATTCTTCAGCATGAGTAACTTGTAATACCTTGCAATTTGTGTAACCTAATAATTTGGTTAGCGCATCATTGATGCCACCACTTACTGCATCCAAATTGGTGTGGCTTGAATACAAATTAATATCATTTGTTATCAACTTTATAATTTTTTTTCCAAGCAAAGTTTCGGATGTTATAGATGATGGTTTATGAAATAATAGTGGGTGGTGAGTTAGTATAAAATTGCATTTTTTATCTTTAGCTTCTTCAATAACTTCAAGAGTACAGTCTAATGCAACTAAAATTGAGCTTACGCTTTTTTCTAAATTACCAACCATAAGCCCAACATTGTCGTAACTCTCACTAAGTGTTTTGGGAGCAATTGCTTCCAAAATAGAACACATATCTCTTACTATTAAAGACATTCTAACATCCCCTCCAGCTTCATAACCATCTTCTTTAGATTATTTTTTCTGCTTTGTGCCCCTTCTCCACTATCATTAATATTATTAAATATTTTATCATACTTTTTGATTTTTAAACAGACATATTCCTTAACAAGAGGATGTTTTTTTTCTAATAAAATTTTGCTAACCTCGTAATATACATCACTTAGAACCTTTGGTTCATTATTATATTTTATTTTTATTACTTCATAGTATTTATTTTCATCTTTACATAAATCCTCATCTAAAACAATATATCCACTTTCATATATATATTTCCTTAATACATCAGGATTCTGAACAGGTTGAAGTACTACATAGTCTAGACTTTTAAAGACCTGTATTCCTTCTTCTATTATATCCCTTATAAGATTACCACCCATTCCTGCAATTATGGCTACATTTACTTCCATAGGCTTAACTGTTGAAAACCCTGGCCCTAATCTGCATTCTATTGATTTTTCTGCGTTTTCATGTTCAATATTCAACCTAGCTTTCTCTACAGGACCCATATTAATATCTGATGCAATTGCATGTTTACATATTCCTTTTTTAATTAAATATATAGGCACATATCCATGATCAGTTCCTATATCAGCAATACTATCACATTTTTCTATCATTTTCGCAATACATTCCAGTCTGGAACTAATCTCCATAAATTACTCCTTTAGATGTTTTATGTATCCTCAGTAAAATAACAATCCTAAGATTGTTATTTAATCATCTTAAACTCCATAATACCTTCTGCTGAATAATCAAAAATACAATTACTACAGCTAGAGAAAAATATATGTACTTATATGCTGATTTTCTATAATGCTTTGCATTCAAGTGAGCTGCATAATACATACAAAAAACTAAAGCCATATTTAATAATCCATATTCCAATTGTTTTAATACAAAATCTTTACTAGTTCCCATAATAGTTGGCTCAAATTTAACATTAAATGATAATGGCATCTTTTGGGGAAGCATATTCCCATAATATAAATATAAAGGCCTTGCAATAAAAATTATTATTAATATACTTACTAAAAAGAAAGGTATTCTAAAATAATTATCTTTATATAACCTCTCTGTTATTTTGTTTGTTAAACTCCAATTTCCATCTTCAATACCTATAAGTCTTAATTCATTTTCAAACTCTGTGACATTTATAGGAGATACAGCATAAACATCTTCCTTTGTCTTTATAAAAAAAATATTTTCATTATGTGTTACATTCATATTTACAGCACCAAATTTATAGAAAAAACATCTCCCTATTGCAAAGCTACGTCCTCCATAACCACTTAATTTTATGGCATCAAGATTTCCTGTAGTTTTAGTATATTTTTCTAAATCTATATATGGTATTTTAATTCTCTTTAGTCCAAATATGCTGGATATTGTTAACATTTCATTTTCAAATTGATAATTCAATGTAGCAAACTGTAAAATATAATAAAGTTGGTAAATATTGAATATTACTAGAAATGTTCTTAGAAAAACATTAAGCACATAGTCATTTATAAATATTGATGTTACAAAAATCATACTATTACATAATACCGTAATTAATATTATAATCATACTGCCCTTTATCCTCTTTTGGGGTCTAAAACACTTCATTTCCTCACCCTCTAACAAATATATTATAGCAAAAATATTTGATGAAAAACAGTTAATGTTTTACTGTACTGTGTCAAAATCAAAACCTTGAGTTCTTAAGTAGTCAATTACCGGTTGAAGAGCTAGTACCGTATTTTTTTTAGCTCCAGCATCATGCATTAATATTACTACCACATTTTTACCTACAGTATACTTTCTTAGTTGTTCTAATAAATATGGTACACTAGGATCAAATCCATGTGAATCATCGGTTTCGTCATTCCAGTCTATATATCTATATCCTGCTTTTGTAGCCGCTTCTCTAAAAGGAAGTAATCTGCCTGGATGATCTTTAGTATCAAATGACCCACCAGGAAATCTAACTAATTCGGAATTATATTTGTCTCCTAATATATTTTTTAAAATTGCATCGCACTTGTCCAAATCCTTCACAAAATTCTCAGGACCTTCTGCGTAATTTAGCTGATGGCTATAAGTATGATTTCCAATAATTTCTCCATCATCCGATTCTTTTTTCACAAGTTCAGGATATTTCTCAGCCTGTGACCCTATTATAAAAAAGTTAGCTTTTATTTTATTGCTATCTAAGATCTGAAGTATTGATGTTGTATTGATTGATGGCCCATCATCAAATGTTAGATATGCCATCTTTCTACCATCAGTTCGCTTAATACTCCATGGTGCAACTTCCCCTGGTACTATTTTTCTATTTTCTCTAGGTACTCTACTTTCTCTTTTATTCACGACAATTTTTTTATTGTTTTTATGAGTTATATCTGGATTTTTTTTAATATTATGATTATTTTCGGCTTTGTTATACACAACAAATATAGTGGTTAGTGCTACTACTAAAATCAAACTACCAAATATAATTATATTTTTTTTATTCACAATCTTATTTTTATTTTTTTGTCCTCGAAAATTAAGCATAAATTTTTCCGCCCCTAATAGTATTTATATTCACATTATCTGCAAATTCTTTGTTCAGTATACCCCATAACTGTAAACCATTCAAGTTAAAATAAGTTAATTTAAAAATAAGCTACAATCAATTTATGATTGTAGCTTATTTTTAATACAATTAATCCAAATAATCTTTTAATTTTTTACTTCTACTTGGATGTCTTAATTTTCTAAGTGCCTTAGCCTCTATCTGTCTAATTCTCTCTCTTGTAACATTAAATTCCTTGCCAACTTCTTCAAGAGTTCTAGCTCTTCCATCATCAAGACCAAACCTCAATCTCAGTACTTTTTCTTCACGAGGTGTTAACGTGTCAAGCACATTAATAAGTTGTTCTTTAAGCATTGTAAATGCTGCTGCCTCTGCTGGAGCTAATGCGTCATCATCAGGAATAAAATCACCTAGGTGACTGTCTTCTTCTTCTCCTATTGGAGTTTCTAGTGATACTGGTTCCTGTGCAATCTTCATTATTTCTCTAACCTTATCTACAGGCATTTCCATAATTTTAGCTATTTCTTCTGCTTGTGGCTCTCTTCCAAGTTCCTGAAGTAGTTGTCTTGAAACTCTAATTAATTTGTTTATAGTTTCTACCATATGCACTGGAATTCTTATAGTTCGCGCTTGGTCAGCTATAGCTCTCGTAATGGCCTGTCGTATCCACCATGTTGCATAAGTACTAAATTTATAACCTTTTCTATAATCAAATTTTTCTACAGCTTTTATAAGTCCAAGATTTCCTTCTTGTATTAAATCCAAAAATTGCATTCCTCTTCCTACATATCTTTTTGCAATACTAACAACAAGCCTTAAATTCGCTTCTGCTAATTTCTTTCTTGCAATCTGATCTCCTTCTTCTATCCTTTGTGCTAAGGATACTTCTTCGTCTGGTGACAAAAGTGGAACCTTCCCAATTTCCTTTAAATACATTCTAACTGGGTCATCAATTGAAATTCCTTCTGGAACTGATAAATCTAGTTCCCCCTCCTCAACCTCAATTTCTTTAATATCTCCACTAACATCTATACCCATGGTTTCTAAAACTTCATAAATTTTTTCAATTTGTTCTGGGCTTAAATCTATATTTTCTAGTTCATCCATTATTTCTTTATAAGTCAATGAACCTTTTTTCTTACCCTTATCTATAAGTTTTTTAACAAGTGTCATTTTTTCACTTTGTGCCTTGTCATTTGAAATTTGATTACTTACTAGGTCTTTTTTCTCTTTAATCGCTTTTTCTTTATGTTCTTTCACTTTTTTTTCTTTCACCAAAATGGCCTCCTTTCGTACTTATATCATGCCGTTTATCTTATTTTGTATTATGTTCAATTCTCTCACCATTTGTAATGATTCCTCTAGTCTTCCATTAGATTCATAAGATTTAACTTTTTTCATAATTTCTTTTTTTGACTCCTCTAATCTATATTTTTTTACATTTTTAATGTAATCATCAATAAGCATTTTATTGTCACAATCATCATTCTTAAGTTCTTCCTCAATTATATTTACCCATTCAGAAGAGCTATCTACATCATCGCATTTTGATTCTACTATCTTAATTAGTTTTTCCTTTTGCTGTCCTATATTTTCTACAATTATATTAAATATTTTTTTATGACTATCCATATTTAGGTCATCACTATTTATCTTACTATTTATATAATCGTATGATTCATTATCCAAAATCATAAATTTTAGTATAAGTCTTTCAGCTTTAAGATATGCAGGCTCCATATATAATTTCTGCCCATATATCTCCATATTATTCATTGTTTGTAATGTTTTAGTGTTCTTTTGCATTTCTTCACTTAACAGGTCATAAATTGCCTGTTCTTTAATTCCCGTAGTTTCGGAAACTTTTTTTATATATATATCCTTTTCTATAGGATCTAAATCCACAAGAATATCTGAAACCAGCTTCACGTATTTCATTTTTTGTTCAGTATTTTCTAAATCTAAGCCTTCAGCTACGCTTTGAATTCTATAATCTATAAGTGGCATGGCGTTTTTAATCAATTCTTCATAAGCCTCTTTTCCATTATTTCTTACAAATTCATCTGGGTCTTTACCCTCTGGTACTTTTAACACTTTTACCTGTAGCCCAGTATCCTTAAGTATTTTAAGACCTCTAAGTGTTGCTTTTTGACCAGCAACATCCGCATCATAGGATATTATAATATCATCTGCATATTTTTTTAATAATTTTGCTTGGGACATGGTAAGTGCAGTTCCTAATGATGCCACAACATTAGTAATTCCATACTGATGAAGAGTTATGCAATCCATATATCCTTCTACAATTATAAATGTTCGTTGATTATCATTTTTTAGTGCAAAATTTAGACCATATAAATTTACTCCTTTTTTGAACAGAGGAGATTCTGGGGAATTCAAATATTTTGGTTTAGAATCATCTAAAACCCTTCCTCCAAATCCAATAACCTTACCTCTATAATCAAATACAGGAAAAATAATTCTATTTCTAAATCTATCGTATTTGTTTCCTTTATCATTTTTAATTATTAACCCATTTGTTAACAAATCGGCTTCACTGTATCCCTTTTTTCTTAAAAAATTCATTATACCATGCCAATCATCTAAGGCATAGCCTAATCCAAATTTTCTTATTGTATTATCACTAATACCTCTTCCTAAAAAATATTCATTGGACCTTTTATCATTTTTTAAATTGGCGAAAAAGAATCTTGCAGCATCCACATTTAGCTTTATTAATCTCTCATTGGCATTATTTTTTTTACTATTACCACTTTCTAAAAAGTCTAAATCCATATGCACTCTTTCAGCAAGTATCCTAACCGAATCTACAAAAGACAAGTTTCTAATTTTCATAACAAATGTTATTACGTTACCGGCTTCTCCACATCCAAAACATTTATAAATTTGTTTATCCCTAGACACACTAAAAGAAGGTGACTTTTCGTTATGAAATGGACAAAGCCCAGTATAATTTCTTCCACTTCTCTTTAGTCTTACCTTTTCAGATATTACATCCACAATATCATTTTCATATTTTATCTTCTCAATAACATCTTCAGGTATCACGAGGACACCCCCACCTAACATATTATTTTATTCCGAACATTTATTATTTCGACAAAATAGTTTAAAATCCCTTTTTTTTTCAAAAATTAAATTCAATTTTTTCAAATATATTAACTGTTAGCTTTATTCTGCCCAAATTTAATAATGGTTTATTCCACATTTTTAATAAACCATTAATTTAGGCACATATTTTTCGTTAAATATAGCTAAGCAATAATCATCACTCATTCCTGAAATATAATCAGCAACCCCTTGATATAAACCTTCTTTTTCTATGATTTTCCTATATACCTCTGGTAATTCATTAGGTCTTTTTATAAAATAAAGAAAAACTTGTTCAATCACAAATTTTGCCTTTTCCCTCTCAATGCTGAGCTTACTGCCATTATAAATATTAGTAAACATAAATGACCTAAGTCCCATAAGTGCTTTTTCAATTTTTTCACTTAGGTCTACCTGAAAAATACCTTTTTTAAGATTATCTAGAGTTTTATAAATGCAATCTCTTACTAATGTATTTATTCTATCACTTGAACTGAAACCTAGAACTTCTATATATTCTTTAGGTAGTTCTTCTTGCTTTAAAATTCCAGCTCTTATAGAATCATCTACATCATGATTTACATATGCTATTTTATCACTAAACTTAACAACTTGTCCTTCTAAAGTAAAAGCTTTTATCTTTTTATTTTGAAAACCACTATGATGAAGTATGCCATCAAGAACTTCTTTTGTAAGATTTAGCCCTTGCCCTTGATTTTCAAGTCTTGTAAGAACCCTTATGCTATTCACATTATGTTTAAACCCATTAGGTAAAAGTTGATTTAAAATTTCCTCCCCATTATGAGCAAATGCAACATGACCAATATCGTGTCCAAGTGCTATTGCTTCAACCAAGTCTTCATTTAATCCTATACCCTTCCCAATAGTTCTGCTGATTTGTGATACTTCAAGTGTATGAGTGAGCCTAGTTCTATAATGATCGCCAAAAGTTTTAATAAAAACTTGTGTCTTATGTTTTAGTCTTCTAAAAGATTTGCAATGTATAATCCTATCCCTGTCAACCATAAAGCAAGTTCTATTTTCATCAGGGTTTTCATATTTGTCTCGACCAATTGATTTTGAAGATATGATTCCTTGAGTTACAATGATTTTTTCTTCCTTTTCTTCTATCATTTCTCTTATATTCATATCAAAATTACCTTTCCTATTATATTTTAATTCTATACAACTATTAAAAATCCTTCTTGTTTTTTTATATATTTTACATGTATAATTAAAAAATTTTTTTATAATGTATATTATGTAATATTTACTAATATGCTTATAATGAAAGTTATAAGCAAGGGGTGGCTCATGCCTAAAACAACAGTGAATTATAAAACAGATTTATTATCTGAAGCAGAGATAAAAAAAAATATTTTAAGCAAATATAATTTAGAGAATTCTAATGTATATCAAATTAAATTTAAAGATACGGACAAGCAAAGAGCTGTATATAAAATAGAATCTAATTTTAAATATTATTGCCTTAAAAAAGTATATTATACTAAAGATGAACTACTTTTTGTATACTCCAGTATTGAATGGATTTATAGATTTAATTTAAATGTACCTAGAATTCTTCCTACACAAACTGGTAAAAGATTTGTCTCATTTAATGGAATGCTATTTATACTTACTCCATGGATTGATGGAGACAAATGCGATTATGATAATATAAAACATGTAATAGACTCATCTATAACTTTAGCGAATTTTCACAAGTTTTCACGGGACTTTTATCCAATCCCAGGTAGTAAATTACGTCTAGGATATGAAGACATGTACTTATCAATGAACCGGCATTTTAATCAATTACTTGATTTTTCAAACCTTGCCTTCAAATATGGTGATAATTTTTCAAAAATATATATTGAAAATTTTGATGCATGCATAACCTTAGCCAAAATTTCAATAGAAAATGCTTCACACATAAACTCAAATAATTTAAGCAAATCCCTATGCCATCTTGACTATGTAAATAAAAACATAATATTTGATAAGTTCAATAAACTTTGGATAATAGATTTTGATAAATGCAAAATGGATTATTCAGCTCACGATATCTCATATTTTCTTAGAAGAATTCTAAAAAGAGAAACCACTAACTGGGATTTTCAACTTTTAAAAAATTGTCTTACTGCCTACCATAACATTCTTCCATTAACCGTAGATGATTACTGGTATATATCATCCTATATTAGTTTCCCACAGAAACAATGGAGATTATTAAGGGATTATTACAATAACATAAATGTGTGTAATAAGCAAGCTTTTATTATTTTGCTAGAAAAATCTATGGCAACCATGGAAAAACATGTTGAAACTTCACTAAACTTTAGCAATAGTTTGAAACCCTTAATACCTTAATGTTGATGAGAGCAACATGGCAAGGCACGTTCATAGGCTACTCGCTACGCTTAAGAAAGACTAAGGTTCCCGTTTGTCAAATTACTAGACACTTTAAACTCGCTGCGCTCAAACAATAAAGGGTCTTTAACGTAATTTAACAAACGGGAAACCAAGTCTTTCTAAAGCGTAGCTCGAATAGCCTATTTCACATACCTTGCCATGCTGCTTCTCAAGATTCATTAATATAAATAAAATTAAATGTATCTTTTTCATAGAACAAGTTTGAAGACGAGCTATAAATTATTTGTTGGAAATTTCTGTTGTATAAATTAATGAGCTGAAATGCATTATCGTTTATATTTATTTACATTAATGTTGTTACATTGTAATGTTTCATTATGTTACCATTATAGAAACTCCACGTTTTCACATACTTCTAAAATCATTATTGTATATTGTGGTATTAATATCATCGCCGCTATAATTATTTGTATTTTTGCTAATAATAAATTCATTCAAGCAGTCCTACGTCCATTTTATAATTTGCTTGGAGGTTTGGTATCAAAATTAAAAAAATCATAGATAAGCTATTTTCACGCTATGCTCTCAAGTATAATTGTTTTTAATTCACTTTTGTAGAAGAGTAAGAACTAACTAAACTTCATATTATAC
>Ga0255362_1000215_pt1 | contig 14486 bp, 14 predicted proteins | sample GFST75r2metaG_FD_186000 | JGI IMG/M metagenome (GOLD analysis project Ga0255362, IMG submission 186000)
TAAATTACAATCAGGGGAAGAGGTCAATAAGGAAGGCAAGGTTTTTCTTCCAGATATGGTTTTAGGAAAAACAAGAAGGGGTATAAAAATTAGTTATGTTACAGATACAAGGCCTATAGATGAATTTATATATTTTATTAAAGAATCAGATTTATTTGTTTGCGAAGGTATGTACGGTGAAGATGAAGAAATTGAAAAGGCTAAGATTAATAGGCATATGATTTTTAGAGAAGCAGCTGAACTTGCAAAAGTTGGCTCAGTTAAAGAACTATGGCTCACACATTTTAGTCCTTCCTTAACTGAACCTGCAACACACATAAAAAATGCACAGGAAATTTTCGAAAATGTAATAATTGGTGAGGATAGGCTTTGCAAATCGTTTAAGTATATTTCAGATAATTAACATAATAATTTATTTAAATCTAAAATCCCCTCTCCTTGTTGCCACTTTGGAAAGCTTAATAGATCAGAGGAAGCCTTTAATAGGGATAATATATCTTTGTAGCGAAGATTAGGGTCTTTTTCAAATAGCAGTGAACATACCCCACTTATATAAGCACAAGCGCAAGAGGTACCGGTACATGTAGCATAATAATTGCTAAGTTTTGTGGGATAACGTTTTACTCCATTTATTTCAGAAATATAATTTATATCTGAACTCAATGAACATATATTAACACAAGCTGCAGAAAGATCTGGTTTTGTAAGTTTACCGCAGGGACCTGTTGATGAAAAAGCATAAGGCTTAATTGTTCTTCCAGTAGTATCTAAACCACCAACAGTTATACAACTGTCTAGTGATGCAAAACCTCTAATTGAACTTTTAAAGTTCCCATTGCTACCACTGGGAACAATAATAGCAATGTTTAAAGAAATAGCCTTTTCAAATAATTTTTTAAACATAGATATAATAAAATCATCTTCAGTGTATATTTCAAAAGGCAAGCATATTACTTTTATGTTAAACTCATTGCTTTCACGCAATAAAGTGCTAAGTGCATAAAACACATTAGATATATATGCTTTTCCTATGGAGTTAAAGGCTTTTATGTTATAAAGGTTTGATTTTGGAGCAATACCTGCATGGTTTCCTTTTGAACTATTACCATTTCCAGAAATCAATCCATTTATAATGGTGCCCTGACCATTGTCGTCATAAGGGTAGTTTAGGTTATTTACAATATCAATAAATTTTATAATTCGTTTTGATGGAGCCAATAAATCGGGATGAGGGTATACACCACTATCTATTATGCCTATGCCTATTCCAGTACCTGTATATTTTGACGGATTAACAAAGTCAGGGTTTATCTTGGAGGGAGTAGCTATTATATTAGAACATAAATGTGCAAAGTCATCAAAAGTGATAAAACTAATTTCCGGTGTTTCAATTAATCTTAAGATTTGTCTTGAGGAGATAATTGCACAAATACAATTTATGTCCTCTATTTTGCATATAAAATCGCCTCTGTTTGCTCTTATTTTATGTTCCACATTAGATAATAATGAATTGCAGTGAATAATTACTCTGTAACTTTTGAATCTGTCATTGTCTATGGCACATTTTAAAGCTTTGTCTAGTTTTTTTTTAATTGAGAACATGGTTTTTCTCCTTATAAAAGCTTTCAATTATTATTATATTCTAAAGCATTTGTGGGGTTACAATTTTAAAAATGTAATTTAGGCTAGGGCTAGGATTTCCATTTAAATATTACGATTCCGGTGAGCATTATTATTACCCCAAGGATTTCATTTGTACCAAAGCTTATTTTTTTTGCTCCAAATAGACCCAAAGCATCTATAACTCCAGCAGTTATAAGTTGGGAAATAAGTATTGCGGAAATTGCATAGGTTGTGCCAAGAGATGATATACCTTTCATCACAGTATATATTATTATTACGGCTAAAACTCCACCAAGCAGATATATTTTATTTACACCTTTTATATTTTTAAAATTATGTTTTCCTGAGATTATTAAAATTATGGTGCTCAATAAAAAGGCAGTTCCTTGAACAAAAACATTAGTTTCCAAAAGACCTATCTTTTCACTGAGTCTTGAATTGAATACACCTTGAAGGCTCATACATAAACCAGATAATATTGAAAGTATAACACCAATCATAAAATCACCATCCTAGGGTTAGTATAACCAAAAAGGATGAAATTATTGAGTGGGTATTATGAAAAAAATAGAATGGACATCTTTGAATTTTTATTTTGTTTAAGTTATTTAAATTAAAAAGCATAAGATTCAATTGACCTTATGCAAAAATTCAAAAAATATTAAATTAAGTTATACATAAAACTTTAATTATTGTAATTAATAAGCGGTAGCTTTTCTTTCTGCATTTACATAATTTTTATCTAAATAAGCTTTTTCTATATCATTTTCAGTAAAACCTAAATTAATACCTAAACTCAGGAAGTCCTCGAAAAGAGTTATGTAGTGATCTATGGATGAGCAAATTAAAAAATCATTGATATCAATAAATAAATCCAAAAACTGTTCCGTAATTTTATTTACAGAGCAGGATAGGACAGGCTCAATGTTCTCAAAGTCCTTATCTATTCCAACACTTAGTATAAAATAGAGGCAATCAACATATTCCTCCAAAATAATGTTTTGAGGTGATGATTTCTGGTTACACCAATATTTAAAGCACCGAGTTTCATTTGCAAGTGATCCAAATTCCACTTGAAGTGCAAGGGCTTTTTCTGAAAATAACATATCATTTTGTAAATGGTGTTCTTTTGATATTCTACTATCTAATTCTCGTTGCAAATCGAATAGCTTTTTCAAATCCATTAATAAAGCCGCCTTTCTTTTACATTAGTATATTATATATATTTTATATTAAAGTTAACAATAATAAAAGTTCTCTAAAACGATTACATAAAAATTTTCTTCAAAATATTAATATTTTAGTGAAATAAATTTGAATAAAATTCATATGATTACATATAAAGCCATATAATAGCAAAAAAATAGCATATATTGAAAGTTAAAATTTCAATATATGCCATTTTGCATAAAGCAAGTTAAATCATTTTCTAAATAGTTAATTCTTAGATATAATAGGTAAAGTATTTGCAGCTTGAGGCATAAATATGGTTCTTAAGTTAGTCCCTCTTTTTTTGTATGTTAATTGGAGTGCTTGGTCGAGGGTTTTAACTACAGTTATTCCAGCTTTTTTTACAAGTGATGGATCTAGGTCTGATACTAGTATTAAATCATATTTAAATCCAGATTCACAAAAGTAGTATCCAACAAATTTTGAGATGCTATAATCTTTCCGTAAGTTTTTTTCTCTATCTAAAAGTGAGTCATAATTTAATATAATATCTTGAACTTCAGAATTACCACCAAGTCCTTCTCTGCATTGTGATACTAAAATTAAAGTAGCATTATCATTGGCTGCTTCTCTCATATTAATTATGGATTTTATGGATTGATATAAATTAATATCTTTAGGATATCCACCAGCAGAACCTACTATAAGATCTCCTTTTTCTTTAGTTGAAACACCATCTATTTTTCTAACAAGTTCTCGTCCTTTAGTATGTGCATCTATGTAATCACCAGCTACTGCTCCTGCTAGGGTTCCACTAGGAGTCATAACCACGTTAAACATAAATGATGGTTTCACAAGAGCAGCTGCCTCCATCATGTCATTATGAATGGGATTGTCTATAATGTTTCCACATCTAACTAATGGGTTTGAACCACTACCAATTGTTTCACATAAAGAAAGATGATGATTGGCCATAATTGTTTCGTAACTGCAAATTCCAGGTAAAATGGATTTTTTGCCACCGGACCATCCAACAAGAAAATGATAAATTATTCCCCCGGTAAGTATAAGGTGGTCACATTCTAAAGCAAGTTTATTTACCCATACAGGAGTGCCATAACTAGTTTTACCTAAATATGACAAATTATCTTTATCAAAACAATCGTGATCTATTACTTTAAATCTTTTAATAAGCTGAGGACCTAATAGATTTTCATGCTCCTCAGCGGTTTGTTTCCTATGAGTACCAAGAGCTGAAAGGAATATTATATTTTTATCAGGAACACCAGCTTGGTTTAGTTCTTCAACCACCTTAGGTAAAAACTTGTAAGTTTTTTGCCAAGCTCTTGTGGCGTCTGGAATAACAATACATATTTTATCAGAAGGTTTAACAATATCCCTAAGCTTTTTGCTATTAATAGGATGATTAAGAGCATCATATATCATTTCATTTTCTGTTTTTCCTGTGGATATTGTTTTGCTAACAATTGTATCTAGCAAGTTATCTTCATTTACAGAGATTTCAAAACTAGAATCACCAAATTTAAATTTCTCTTTTCTCATTTGTACCCCCTTAGATTTTTTATAATGGAAATTAATATACTGGAGTACAATATTTAGAGTATTTAGGATTGTTATTTGTGGTTATATCAAAGAATAAATCTTTTATTTTAGTAGAGACTTCACCTTTAGTTCCATCACCAATTATTCTGTCATCAACTTCAATAACAGGAGTAACTTCCATAGCGGTTCCACTAAAAAATACTTCATCAGAAGCGTATAATTCAGTTCTTGATATACTTCGTTCAACTACTTCAATTCCCAATTCTTCTCTTGCAAGTTCAATAACTGTTTCTCGAGTTATGCCTTCTAATATGTTGTCACTTGGTGGTGGTGTTATTAGTTTACCTTTTTTAACAATGAATAGATTTTCACCAGGACCTTCACATACATGACCGTTATTAGTTAAGAAAATTGCTTCGTCATAACCTTTACTAGTAACTTCAAGAGAAGCCAGTGCTGAATTAAGGTATGCTGCAGTAGCTTTAGTTCTTGGAGGAAGCATATTATCTTCAAGTCTTTGCCAAGAAGTTATAGCAACTTTAAGTTCTGTTTTGCCAGTATAACTTTCTAAGGGCTGACAGTAAATTACTAGTCTATTATCATCGTCAGCAAGTGTTGGTCCAATACCTTCGCCACCTTTATAAGCTAAAGGTCTAATATAAGTAGTTGTTTTGAAGTTGTTTTTTCTTAAAAGCTCTAAGGTGATTTTAGATAATTCCTGAACTGTATAAGGTATTTGTATATTAAGAGCCTTGCAAGATTGTAGAAGTCTTGTATAATGATCGTCTAGTCTAAAAGCGTAAAGTTGATCTTCGCTTTTATTGTAATAAGCCCTAATACCTTCAAAACATCCTAGACCATAATTAAAAGCCTTGCTTCTGATACTTATACTTACCTCACTTTCTGGAACGATTTTGTCATTGTAAACTACATAAGAATTATTCATTGAAAAAGCCCCCTTGTATAAAATTATATATAAGGCATCATCAAAGAAATAACAAGTCAGTATTCTAGTCTATTTTGTGGTATGCAACGCCTTCCATAACCATTACATAGTAAACGCTATGCGCAGGTAATGGCTCCTTGCCTACCGCAAAATATCCTTAGAATCTTTGACTTGTTATTTATTTTCAGATGCCTAAAAAGAACAGACCTCGCCCATGCTTGGGGCGAAGTCTGTTCGCGGTACCACCCAAATTGTGTACTCGAAACTTTAACGGATTACCGGCAAGGCCTACTAAAATTCAGCTTGCAACTCAAGGGTGATATTCAGTAATTTTAGGATATAGGTTTTCAGCAGTAACCTACTCTCTGTGAAACTTAAAAATACTTACTTTTCCCTATCATGGTTTATATAAATATTTAACTTACTGTTTAATATACTATTTATAAAAACTCATGTCAATACAAATAAAGTTAAAATTGCAGTTTGATTCCTAAATTAAAAGATTAGTATTCTTTTAGAGAATAACTTTTAACTGTCATAGTTTTTTTGTTATTAACTGGTTTCCAAAGTTCAATTCTATCAATTCTAGCCATTTTTTGAGGATCTAAGGATTTTGTGGTTTCGCAGGCTATTCTGTATTCTTCAGCGGACCATTTTCTACTTGCATAATTTGTATTTGCTAAAGAAACATGTAAATCCCAGTTATCAATGTTTTGTCTAACATTATAATTTAATGATTTAAGTTTATCATTAAATTTTTTGGCGATTTTTATTATGTAGCCTTTATTTTCAACTTTCAAATTTACTGATTTATATGGAGGTTCAAAACATATGACTCCATTAATATCAACTTTAAATTTTTTATAAGGTTTAATTAATTCAAGAATTATTTTGTCAAGTTCATCCAAGTTAGGATCATCTATAACCTCCAGTGTTATATGAAGCACGGGTAACCTTTTGTATAATTTATATTTTTTGCAAATATCTTTTTGTATGTTTTCAACAAATGAATAAGAATCTTTATCAAATAATGCTACCAAATAATATTTCATCATAATCCTCCATGCCAATAATTTGAAGATATAAATCGTATATCACAGAATAATTATAACACATAAACAAAGTTATTATTCAAGATAATTGGATGAAATGTTATGATATACCTAATAAAATGGAAACTTTAAGGGGGCAAAGTGAAACACTTTTACATAGAGTACAAATAACATGGTGAAATGGCATAAAATAAGCACTATATTTCAAATTTAATATAAAAAAAATTATAATTATGATATAATATAACTCGTAGTTATTTAAAAAAAGAAATACAGTGTTACATTGCAGTAAAATTTGTAGTTGGTTAAAATCGAAATTATGTGAAATTTATATATAAATATAGTGAGGATGGATATGCGGATGGACAAGTTAGTTATAAATGGTGGTAAAGAACTTTATGGAAGTGTTGATATAGGCGGAGCAAAGAACGCTGCAGTGGCAATTTTGCCTGCTGCAATTATGGCAAGTGAAAATATATGTGTTATTGATAATATACCTGAAATAGAAGATATCCAGTGCGAAGAAAGAATTATGGAGAGTCTTGGTTGTAAAATTACTAGAGTTAATGACACTATTACTATTGATAGTACTAAGCTAGTAAGTTTTACTGCTAATACTGATGATGTGAGAAATATGAGAGCTTCATACTATTTGATTGGAGCTTTGCTAGGACGATTCAAAACGGCAAGAGTGGATCTTCCTGGAGGATGTCCTATTGGTGTTAGGCCTATTGATCAACATATTAAAGGGTTTGAAGCATTAGGAGCCAGGGTGAAAATAGAACATGGAGTAATTATTGTAGAAGCTGACAGACTTATTGGCACAAATATATATTTTGATGTTGTAAGTGTAGGTGCCACAATAAATGTTATGCTTGCAGCAACACTGGCAGAGGGAACAACAGTACTTGAAAATGCGGCCAAGGAACCACATATAGTGGATGTTGCTAATTTTTTAAATACAATGGGTGCCAATGTAAAAGGTGCAGGTACAGATGTTATAAGGATAACAGGAGTAGAAAAACTTACAGGATGTAGTTATAGTGTAATTCCAGATCAAATTGAAGCTGGTACATTTATGATAGCAGCAGCCGCTTGTGGCGGAGAGGTCACAGTTAACAATGTTATACCTAAACATTTAGAATCAATATCTGCAAAATTAATAGAGATGGGCGCAGTTGTTACAGAACAAGACGACTCAGTAACAGTGAAATCAAACGGAAAATTAAAGGGTGTAAATATAAAAACTCTTCCATACCCAGGATTTCCAACAGATGTTCAGCAACCAATGAGCACTGTATTATGTATAGCTGAAGGAAGAAGCATAATAAATGAAAGTATATGGGAAAGTAGATTTAAACATGTGGATGAACTCAAAAAAATGGGAGCATGTGTAAAGGTTGAAGGAAGAGTTGCAATAATCGATGGGGTTTCTAAGCTAACAGGAGCTATAGTAAAAGCTACGGATTTAAGAGCAGGAGCTGGCATGGTGATTGCAGGACTTTTAGCAGAGGGAACAACTGAGGTTTCCTCCATTGAACATATAGATAGAGGATACCCTCATATAGAGAATAAATTTAGAGCTCTCGGGGCAGATATAAGAAGAGAAATAGCTAAGTAAAAAATAACTAGTCAGTATGCTAGATACCTAAACTCATAGGGTAGAGGAGATAAGTATGAAATTTTGTTCACTGTATAGTGGAAGTAGTGGAAATAGTATATTTATAGCATCTGAAAATTCAAAAATACTTGTTGATGCTGGACTGCCAGGGAAGCATATTGAGAGTGCATTGTCTGAAATTGGAGAAAATCCAAAAGAAATTGACGGAATATTTGTGACCCATGAACACATAGACCATGTTAAAGGGGTTGGTGTTCTTTCGAGAAAATACGACATACCAATCTATGCCAATGAACCTACATGGAATAGTATGCTAGCAAGCATTGGACAAATAAAAGAACATAATATAAAAATCATTGATGAAAAGACCGTTAGCATAAGAGATTTAGAAGTGACTGGATATAGAATATCTCATGATGCGGTAATGCCAGCAGGTTATTCGGTAGTATGTAAAAATAAAAAAGTATGTGTAGCTACAGATTTAGGCTATTTTTCAGAAGAAGTTAAAGCGGCATTAATGGATGCAGATGTAATACTATTAGAAAGCAATCATGATGTGGAAATGCTGAAATTTGGTCCATATCCTTATAATTTAAAGCGAAGAATACTTAGTGATGTTGGACATCTATCAAATGAAGATTGTGGCAAAGCAATTGTGGAAATAATGGGTGGTAAAAAGAAAATAATTGCATTGGGTCATTTAAGCAAAACAAATAATTATCCAGATTTGGCACTTAAAACAGTAGTAAATGTGCTAAATGAAAATGGAATAAGCACGGAAAAAGATATAGTGGTAACTATGGCAAAGAGAGATATGCCAAGTGTATATCTTGATATTTAGCCTTTTTATAAGGGGATAGATCTTATGAAAAAAACTAAAATTTCTTGTATTGTTATTTTGATTGTGTGTTCTAGTATGATGTTAGGTTCCTGTAAAGGTAGCGATTCTTTAAAAAGTAGTTCTGATGCTCAAGTTGATAATGTGAAATTATACAAGGAAAAAGGTCAAGCAATTGATTTGGACTTGTATTTTGATGCGTCTCAAGATGAAAATAATGCTAAAATAGGTAAAGACGAAAGATTAATTCAAAAACAAGAATTGATTGGAGAACTAATTGTAAGTGAGCTTATTAAAGGACCATCGCAGCAAAGTGGTTACAAGCCAATATTACCACAAAATACAAGATTACTTAGTTTTTCAATTAACAATAGTATTGCTTATGTAAATTTCAGTAAAGAAGCGCAGGTATCGATGACGCCAGTGAAAGAGCAGGCTACTCTAGAGAGCATTGTGACATCACTGACTCAGTTATCTTACATAATAAAAGTTAAAATCCAGGTAGAGAATAAAGATGTAGAAACCTTGGGTGGGAACTATGACATATCTAAGCCATTAGACATAAATAATATACTTAAAAAAATAAATAAATAATTGGTATTTAAAGGAGAAGAAAATGAGCTTATATAAAGATTGGACCGATATGGTAGTAGATTACGTTAAAAATAAAGGCGAAGCTGCTTTTTGGGAAGAGTACGGTGCTATAGAAAAAAGAATATACACTAAACTTTTAGGTAATCACAAAAGTAATGTAAAGGGAAAAATTGAAGATTTGGCAGTAGAGTATGATACTACAGTAGTATTTTTTATGGGTTTCCTAGATGGAATAAATGAGAGTTTAGTAGAAGTCATGGATTTAGAAAATGTTACTAAAGATGATGAAATCGAGTTAAAAGTTAACCTTGAAAAATTATATTTCAACATGCTTGATGCCAAGGCTGATTATTTATATGAACTGCCACAATGGGAAGGAATTTTCTCAAAGGAAAAAAGAAGAGAAATACATAATGAATGGAAAAATTCTAAAACTGTTATAAACAAAGTTAAGACAGGTAGGAATGATCCTTGTCCTTGTGGTAGCGGTAAAAAATATAAGCATTGCTGTGGTAAAAACTAAGACGATAAGACGATAAGACAATAAAACAAAAAACCCTATTAACTAAAGGGTTTTTTGTTTTATAAAGGCTAAAGTGTACTAAGTACATTTTATTTTAAGCATCATTTCCGGAATATAAGAGGAGGGATACTATGATTACATTAGAAAATATAAATAAAACATACAAAACCAAGAAAACAACTGTGAATGCTTTGAAGAACATAAACCTTAAAATTGAAAGTGGAGATGTGTTCGGAATAATTGGATACAGTGGTGCTGGGAAAAGCACATTGGTAAGATGTATTAATTTATTGGAAAAACCTGATAGTGGAAAAGTAATTGTTAATGATATTGATTTAAATACTTTAGCTACAAAGGATTTAAGGAAGAGCAGGCAAAAGATTGGGATGATATTTCAGCATTTTAATCTTATGAATAGTAGAAATGTATTTAGTAATGTGGCATATCCACTGAAGGGAAAAGGATTTTCAAAAGATGAGATAAAGGATAAGGTTTCAAAACTTTTGGATATAGTGGGGATCAAGGAAAAAGCTTATGTATATCCATCACAGCTAAGTGGAGGTCAAAAGCAGAGAGTGGGCATAGCTAGAGCACTAGCAAATGATCCAGAAGTTCTTCTATGTGATGAAGCAACTTCAGCCTTAGATCCACAAAATACCAGCGCAATATTAAATCTTTTAAAGGATATAAATAAAAAACTTAACCTTACTATAGTTATAATAACTCATCAAATGGAAGTAATAAAAGATATATGCAATAGAGTTGCAGTAATGGAAAATGGTGAGATTGTAGAAGTTGGAAGCACTATTGATATTTTCTCCAGCCCTAAGGCAAATATAACAAAAGAATTTATATCCAGCACTATGCATTCTGATAAAATTAATGATGTTTTAGAGTCTGAGCAATTCAATAAAATAAAAGATGGATCACAGCTTACTATTAAGATATCCTATATTGGTGAAAATACAACCCAGGCTTTTATATCAAAAATATCAATTAAATATGGAGTGCTAGCGAATATTTTATTTGGAAATATTGAATTTATACAAGGAGTTTCTTTTGGTAATTTAATTGTAAGATTAAATGGTGAAGAGAAGAGTATAAATGATGCTGTAGAATTTCTAAAGAAAAGCAATATCAACGTGGAGGTGATTGAAAATGCTTAGTTTTCTAAATCAATTGATGCCTAATGTGTTTGCATACTATGATCAATTGGTGCAAGCCTTAATTGATACACTTTATATGGTTGGAGTATCTGGAATTATAGGAGCCATTATAGGTATACCAGCTGGAATAGCATTAGTAGTAACAAGAAAGGGTGGACTCCTTGAAAATAAACCCTTTTATACTGTACTTGGCAGCGTAGTTAATATTTTAAGAGCAATACCATTTGTAATACTTCTTACTGCAATTAGCCCTGTGACCAGAGCTATTGTTGGAACTACCATTGGAACAATTGGAGCAATAGTTCCATTGACTTTTGCGGTAGCACCTTTTATTGCAAGACAGATTGAATCAACACTTCTTGAGGTTGATAGTGGAGTTATAGAAGCAGCGAAATCTATGGGATCTAGCCCACTTGAAATTATATTTAGAGTGCTTATTGCAGAAGGACTTCCTGGAGTTATTTATGCACTTACAATTGCAGTAATAAATCTAATAGGATATTCAGCTATAGCAGGTACTGTTGGTGGAGGCGGACTTGGAGATTTCGCAATCCGTTATGGTTATCAATATTTCAAAACAGACATTATGGTTGTTACAATAATAATTCTTCTTATAATTGTAAATCTAGTCCAATTCATTGGAGAATTTTTCATGAAAAGGCTAAGTCACTAAATTATAAAAAACACAATAGACTAGAATGCCAACTTGTTATTTTTTTATATACCTAAAATATAATAAGAAAGGAAATGATAATTATGCCACAAATAAGTAGTAGATTAAGTGGTTTTACAGAATCAGTAATTAGAAAAATGACTAGAATAGCAAACAAATATGGTGCTATAAATTTATCTCAAGGATTTCCGGATTTTGATCCACCAAAGGAAATTACGGAAGAATTAAAAAAAATAGCAGATTCAGGCCCTCATCAATATGAAATAACTTGGGGTTCTCAAAAGTTAAGGGAAGCCCTTGCAAAAAAACAGAGAAAATTCATGGGAATCCCTATAGATCCAGATAAAGAGATAGTTGTCACATGCGGAAGTACTGAGGCTATGATGGTAGCAATGATGACGGTTTGTAATCCTAAGGATAAGGTAATAGTATTTTCTCCTTTTTATGAAAATTATGGTGCGGATGCCATTCTTTCAGGAGCAGAACCTATATATGTTCCTTTAAAACCACCAAGTTTTGAGTTTGATAAACAGGAATTAATTAATGCCTTTAAGCAAAAACCAAAGGCACTTATATTATGTAATCCTTCAAATCCAACGGGAAAGGTATTTTTCAAAGACGAGCTTTTGTTTATAGCTGATTTAGCTAAGGAGTATGACACTTTTGTAATTACAGATGAAGTTTATGAGCACATAGTAATGAAACCCTTTGAGCATATCTACATGGCATCGCTTCCAGGAATGTTTGAAAGGACAATTTCTTGTAGCTCATTATCAAAAACTTATGCCATAACTGGATGGAGACTTGGATACATTATTGCACCTAAAAATATAATAGATAATGCTAAAAAGGTACATGACTTTTTAACAGTTGGTGCAGCGGCACCACTCCAGGCAGCAGTACTGCCAGGACTTGCTCTGCCAGATTCCTATTATGAGGAACTTAGGGAATTATATACTAGAAAACGAGATTTATTTCTTAAGGGACTTGATGACGCAAATCTTAAATACACTAAACCTCAAGGAGCATATTATGTAATGGTAGATATTTCAGAATTTACAAATGGTAGTGATACAAAATTTTGTGAGTGGCTAGCAAAAGAAGTTGGTGTAGCAGCGGTTCCTGGTTCAAGTTTTTTTAGAGAGGATATAAACAATTTCATAAGATTTCATTTTGCTAAAAAAGATGATACACTTATTGAAGCAATAAAAAGGCTCGGTACTCTTAGAGAAAAGATGCCTAAAGGTGGTGTTTATAATAAAAAGGACGAAGGCGAAAGCTGAAGAGACAAAAAAGTTAATTTTCACTTCTGCTTTAAAGATATTTGGAGAAAAAGGATATTCTAAAACCAGCCTTGAGGATATTGCTGGTGGAGCGGGTGTTTCAAGAGGGGCAATATACTGGAATTTTGAAAATAAGCAGGAGCTTTATACAAAGCTCCTAAAAGAATATTTTTATAATAATATATATGAGGCATTATTATCATCAATTACTCACGGAGAGGATCCTCTCCAGGGACTTATTGAATACATGTATAATTATCTGTATATTATTATAAAAGATAAAGATGTGAGAAACTTTTTAGAAATAATAAGATATAAGACTGAAGTAAAAACAGAACTCAGCATAGTACTTGAAGTACAGCAAGAGATGGATATTTTAATAAAAACAGAAATTACAAGGCTTGTAGAAAGAGGAGTAGCTGGGGGAAAAATAAGATCAGATATTGATGAAAGCGTTATAGTAATGGCTATACTAAGTTTTTTAAATGGTATTGAAGATACTTGGCTTATGAACAATGAAATATATCCCCTTAAACAAAAGTATAAGCAGTTAATTGATTTGTTTATAAGTTCGATAATTAAAAGATAAAAAGAGTTTATTGTAAGTTTATATACATTCATGAATGTTTAGTATTGAAATAATAAATATTGCTGATATAATAAAAATAGTTAATGAAGAGGGGGTAGAAGTATGTTACCAATAGAATTGGGATTTAGAATGCCAGGGGAATGGGAAAAAAGAGGAAGAACTTTTATGGAATGGCCGACACGTGAAAGTTTGTGGACAGATGGAATTATGGATGCAAAAATAGGTTACGCTAATATTGCAATGGCAATCTCTCAGTTTGAAGAGATTGTTATCATAGCAAAAGAAGGTTCAGTTAATGAAGTAAATGACATGTGCCGAGAAAGGGTAAAAATATTATCAATGGAACATGATGATTCGTGGATGAGAGATAATGGTCCAACTTTTTTAATAAATAAAAACAATGAATTAGCCGGCATAAATTGGATTTTTAATGCATGGGGAAATAAGTATCATCCTTATGATAAAGATGATGAAGTGGCAAAAAAGGTTTTAGATGTTTTTAATATAAAGAGTTTTAATGCTCCTATTGTTTTAGAAGGTGGATCAATCCATGTGGATGGAGAGGGAACATTAGTTACAACGGAGGAATGTTTATTAAACAAAAACAGAAATCCTGAGCTAGGCAAGAAGGAAATAACAGAGGTGCTTAAAAATTATTTAGGTATACAAAAAATCATATGGTTAAAAACTGGACTTTATGGAGATGAAACGGATGGACATGTAGATAATGTGGCGTGTTTTGCAAGGCCAGGAGTTATTGTTACTCAAGTATGCAGGGATAAAAATGATCCTAATTATGCAAGAACATTAGATAATATAAATATATTAAAGGACAGTAATGACGC
>Ga0255362_1000216_pt1 | contig 14455 bp, 19 predicted proteins | sample GFST75r2metaG_FD_186000 | JGI IMG/M metagenome (GOLD analysis project Ga0255362, IMG submission 186000)
TCCAGTTACCACAATTAATAACTCCAACAATAATACAACAACATCACCTCAAAGTAATGTTCAAAGTAGTGGTAGTGGTAATAATAATCAACCTTCCTCTAATTCCGGTTCTAATCAAACTTCTACAGCTACATCAACATGGAATAATAATCCTCCTAATGTTCATGAGGGACAGGATCTGGATAAAAATGTAGATAGTAATAACATACAAGTTGGGGAAACAATTTAATTATTTATTATCTTTAATTTTATTATTGGGGGTGTTTATGTGGTTTTTTGCACTGAATGTGGAAAAGAAAATGATGAAGATGCCAAATATTGTTCTGAATGTGGAAATACACTTGATAGGCCTGGAAAAGTAACTAAACCCATTGAAATAGAAAAGAAAGAAAAAGTTGAGGTTACTGAAACAACTAAAAATCGATCTCCATTAGTGTATATTGCAATTGCAATCGGTATTATATTTGTAATACTAGCAATTATAAAAATGTCAATCTTAATTTAAAATATTTCTAATTTTCTTTAATATTTAAGAGGAGAATTTTTAAATGAAAATAGGGAATTTAATAGGACTAATCTTATTAATTATAATAGTTATAACTGTTATTTACCATTTTACAGCATCTTCAACTTCAACGTCGCAAATAAGCTTAGCAACATATAATAATGGAAATATTTCTTTTCAATATCCAAGTGATTGGTATGTTGTAATAAATAATTCAGCTAATAATACATTTGGTAATGGTTACGTTTTTAAGATAATGTCGCCTGATAATGGTAGTTCATTAGAGTTTATGGGACCAACTTCCATGTCATCCTGGACATCATCTAATTCTGTGCCAAATAATCTGATTGCTGCTGCTTATAGTTCGAATAAACCAGATCAAGTTAGTTACAATATGACTAATGAAATGGATAATATAACATTCCTAAACATGCCAGCTGTGCTATTTGACAACAACGTTACTAATCCTGTCACAGGAGACCCTGTAGATCTTGATTGGAATGGTTACCATGCTAGCCTATATTTTAGTAAGGGTGATTCATTCTATGAATACGATTTTGATGTAGGTGAACCAAATACAAACCCTAATGAATTACCAGAATTATGGACTATAATGAATAGCACCAAAATAACTTAAAATAAAATTTATTTTACCAGTTAAAAATTCAATTCTTGGACTTTTTGAAACATGGTAAGGAATTGAACTTTTCTTTAACTTCTAAAATTTTAGAAGTTACAAATAAATTTTAAATTTATTTTTCATCCTTGCAGCTCCAAAACTCGACATCTTCGATTATTTAATTTTCAGAGTGTAAAAATTTACATTCTAAGCTTTTAAATGGTTTTCTCTAAGCTTCTTTTCAGATTCATTTTTAATTAAATCAAGATACCATTTTATATCCACATTCTCAAGGCTATTATAATCATTTAGGATCTGTTTTACTATTGGAGTTACGGTTTCCCTTACATGCAGCCAGCTTTGATATATATTATAAGCCTCTGTTTGTTTGTTAATATCCAGGTTTAAGCGTTCCATTTCACCATAATATCCATGAGCGGCCTCTAATTCGGTGTAGTAATTATCTAAATAGTCTTCTTTTCCGTTTACTTTAACCCGGGCATACCATATCTTTTTATCATGGGATTTATTAGGGTTTGCGTTATACCAGCTTGTAAGTCCAACACCGGGGAATATACTTTCTTTGCTTTCTCTATTTTGGATTTCACATCTTTTTGATATTTCCCTTAAGTTTTTCATTCTTAGATCTGATGTTTCCCCAAGGTGAAAGATCACATTATCTTGATTTTTCTTTAAAAAATATTCAAAATGTCTTGCCCTTCCTTCATGCCTCTTAGTGCTGCAAACATACTCTCTTTTACTACCATCTTTTAGGGTTGTAGTATCCGGACCCCATTCACCTATTTTAACTATATCTAGATCCCCAAGGCAATATTTAAACTTAAAAAGTTCCCCTTTACGTTTTCCATGATGTAAAGACCGTTGATAAGTAAACTCTTGACATTTAGGGCATTGCTTGCATAATGTTTTATCCAGCGGTATAGATGACATATTAATTTTTAAATCTGTTGAACTTCGCATAAAATATAATAAAATATATTTTATTATAATATGAAGTTGAAAACTTAAATAAATTTTAAATTTGTTAAGCTATTTCTAATCTTATTTTATGCTTTAACTCCATGAGAACCTTTATTTGATATGTATTACTTTTTTATAATTTAATAATCTTACTTCGTTATAGGCCTATATAACGAAGTAGAATAGTTATATAATCCTAGATATATATTAACCTTTATAAGTAATTAATAAAATGTGTACTATTTAACTATTTTATATATATCAAGGGAGTGTAATATATGGAAGATGAAAAAGACATGAAACCAATTAACATAAAATTATCATTAAAACAGCATGAAGATCTAGAAAAGTTATCAAAAAGCTTAGGAAATGTAACAAAGAGTAACTTAATAAGAATTGCCATAGCTGAATTTATCCATTCTCATAACAGCTTAATAAATGAGGGTTAAAATTTTTAATAGTTTTTGTTAATTCAATAAGGTATATAGAAATTGGTTAGTTTTAGTTAGTTTTAGGGGTATAATAGCATAGGTCACTTTTTTATCACTTTTTATCACTTTTTATATTCTGTTAGTTTTGTCTATTCTATAGAGGGGGTATATAGAAATTGGTTAGTTTTAGTTAGTTTCAGTCGAATTTACCCTACTTTCCCCTCACTTTTACCCCCATATTATTTATTTTATCCTAGTATATTCAAGCTTTTAACATTAGATATATCCAAAATAAAGCATTATCTTAGGGTATTTAATTTAAAATTAAATTTAGTTTAAAACCAAAAAATTTAATGAAGATTCCTTGAAATATTGTTAAAAATATACTAAATTTATTCAAATTTCCTTAAAGTTTGGGGAATTTTTGGGGAATTTTATTAAAAAAATGTTAAAGTTTGGTGAAAGTTTATCAAAATTTTATAAAAATAATGTTAAACTTTGTTGAAGTTTTAAGAAAATTTTGGGGAATTTGTAAAAGGTTAAAGTTGTAAAGTGTAAAGTATTGTAAAGGTTTAAAAGTTAAAGAATTTCTAATGTCATTTAAAATTACATCTGGATTATTTTATCCTTTTTTTATGAATGTAAAAATTGCAGAAATACAGCGGGTTTAAATTGCTTAAATTCCGTCATGGATTAATTAAATTTATTCTCCAGCTTCTTAATCATTGGAATAAACCTTTAATTTATAATTACATTAACTATTAATCTTTAAAAATTCATTAATTAAGTTTAAGAAGATTTCTTTTTAATAGTTCGGGTTAATTATGAAAGTGTGATGTTATTGTGATGTTATGTGATGAAATTAAAAGTGTAAAGTTATTGTCAAGAAATGTCAAGAAATAGAAAATTTGTTAAGAGTTGTCAAGAATTTCCACCTGTAAATTTCCACCTGTAAAGAAAGTTGGAAAGGGGTTTATCCCCCCTCCAGTGCCGATTTATAATAACTATCTTCTTTCTTTAAAAAATCACCGCTTAATACATCTTCCAATAGGGCTTTTACATACTCATCATCTTTAGGTGGTGTTTTAGCGTTTTCGTCCTGGTAAACCTCCTTAATGTATATATTATACAAATTTTCACTTGCATTTTTAAGATATTCCATTTCATCTTTAGATCTATATAATTCGATTAATTCCTTTTCACCACTTAAAACATCATATAAGGTTTGCAGCTCATCTTCACATCCTCTGATTATATCCCCTTCACGTTTAATTATGTTTTCCAATAGTTCTTGGACTTTATTTATCCTTTCAAGGACTTTATTCATGTTTATCTCTTCAAGTTTTCCGCCTTGCTTAACAGCTTCGAGCATGTTGTATGTGGCCTTTGTGGTTTCCATATCGTTTAAGACGCTTATAATATCTGATAAGTGATTGGCTTTACTATATTTCATGAACTTTTCATGCTCCTTATGAAGAAAGAATAAAGTGGACATATAAAGTTGGCTGATTAGGAAAGCCCGTTTATAAAATTCAGAACCTTCCATTATGTCCTGAATAGGTTTAAATAACTTATCCATGTCAGCTGGGGCAATATTTAAATTTTCCAAGTATTGGTAATGTTTATTATAAACTATTTTTCCTAGTTCATCTAATGGGATTTTATCTAAATTCTCTTTGTATATATCATTAAAACTTTCAATATTCTTTCTCATATTCTCTTGCCTCGTTAAGTTTCTTAATTTCATTATTCATGGTTTCAATTTTCTCATTTAATTGATCTAAATCCACATCTCTCTTAATTTGTGAGTATATGCTGCAAGTGTAAGCCAACGCTTTAAACCAACTAATTCTTATTTTATCGGTTTCTGGTTTGGTTATCCTTCCAGTAAGTGCTCTTTTATGTAAAAATTCAATAACTTCATCTAACTTAATCAAAATAGATTCTCGATTATCATAGGACATAACCTTCAAATCATTTATAGATTCATTTATTTCATGGCTTTCTTCTTGAGTTTTCATTATAATTCATCCTCCATTCATTCTTAAGCATTCAATTGGTAGACCCCCGGGGGGTTAATTTTTTAGGTAAATTTTAACCTTTTAAATTTCCATTGGTTACACCTTAAACCCGCAATATTGTTGCTTAACTGCACCTTATCGGCTTAATAATAACACTTAAAAAAAATAGAAAAAAAGGAATATTTCATTTATTCAAATTTTATTAAACTCTACCAGTGGCCCGGGCCCTTGCATGATACCAGTTTCTTTAAAATCCATTAACCCATCCTCACCCAATATCTTGCTTATAGCTCTAAAATTCTCTACCATCTTATCCCATCCCTCGATTGTCATATAAGTGTCTCCAGCGTCTAAGTGGTAATTTTTAGCATAATTTTTACCGGTGGTTTTATTATATTTGCATTCCGTATCCAAACACCACTTACCGTCTAAGCATTCATCTTCCATTATTTCAATACCGCTTATTATGAATGGTTTAAATGTGTTTTCTCCAGTATCAATGAAACTTACACGCCTGGAGTATCCACATATACATAAGTGACCGGTTTTACCTTTCCGGTATTGCAGGGCATTTATAAGCCATCTTACCGGGTAATGTTTAATCTTGTTTTTTATTTTATCAAAGGAAAGTTTTTTATTTTCAATAGTTGAATCCATTATATATCAAGCCTCCAAAGTTTGATATTTTTTAAAGTAGTTTTTTAATAAGTTCCATCTAGTTCGTTGGAAGGTGTTTAATCACACTTTCAACACCCCCTCTTTTTTTAAATAGCATTTAATCACTTTAGAATAAGTTAATTGAAAACAGTATTACAAATTAATATTTGAGTAGCATATTACTTATTCAGAATAAAGTATTATAAATTAAAGGGTTTACAGAGCTTTTTTTTCAGTTTAATAGAATTGTAACCGTGTAACTTTGTAACCGTGTTTTCCATTTCCTCTATTATTATTATTTTTAATACTTTCTCTCTATAATTATATTATTATTTTTTTATTTTCAGGAGTTAAGAAATAGCGTTACAAAGTTACAATGTTACAATCGTTTTATAGGGGTATTGGAGAATTATTAGGGGTTTAAACCTAATAATCAACGATTTCCTTTTCTTCTTGAGAACTCCCATTTTCTTCTTTATTATGTTTTTTGATATTTGTATATACCTTTATATTCGATGGATATCCATTATAATCATCATCACCAACTCTTTTACCCTTTGTATCATATCCTCTAGCTCCCATGGCTTTTCTTATCTGTAGAACGCTTGGTTTACTATGCTCTTCCATTATTAAACCTTCATTAAACTTTTCATCACACCAATTTAATAAATCGGTTATGATATTTTCAGGGTGTAACCAATCATCGTCACTTATAGTTCTTTCAAAAAGATCGTCAATTGCATTAAGCAAGGGATAGGATTGATTCCTATAATATATTTCATTCTCTTGTATTTGCAAAGTGGATAAAACCTTTTCTCCATTCTTTCTTAAATCCCAATAATAATTAATAGATTCCCAAACTAACCATTCAAGGTCATCATCATATTCTCCAGCTTCTATGTCAGGTTGTAACCTTGCATTATCTTTCTTGGTCCCTCTAAAATCATTTAAAGCATAAATCAAATTTAACCTATCCCAAAAACCCCCACCTAAGACTGGTGGAAGTGTGTTTCCATTAGCATATAATTTAGGAACCTGGCATGGAGCTGGTTTAATAGGTTCATCTTTCCCTTTACGCTCTACATCTTGACATTTACCACTTACCAGCTGGTTTAATCCTCCAATATCCTTAAGCATTCCATTGTTTAGGTCATCATCTATATTAACGTCCTTATCAATGATGGGAAACAATCTAAATCTTTCACCTTTATTTAAAACCGTTGTTTTCACATTGGAGCAATTAAAGATCCGATTTAATATAGTGGCTAGTGTTGTTTTACCAGTCCCTGGAGGTCCAACTACAATAGTATTTATGGATTCATTATTATCCTTCATAAAAAAGTATCCAACGGTTTTTATCCATTGGAGCTTATTCCCTGGGTGCTCCTTATGGGTTAATATATCATTTATCACGGTTTGAATTAATCCACCGTCTAACCTTTCAGTCCAGTTAAAGGGTAAGGATATTTTAGGCAATTTATCAAATAATTTCTTATCCTCATTAAATTGCTCGGTCCTAGTGTTTAATATACCGTTTTTAAATTCTAATAAATCATAATCCTTTTTAATGGGATTGGTGATTCCATTAAGAGCCCTCCAGCTTAAGTCTTGGCTTATCCCATTTACACCAAACTCATTATTAAGAAAAGTTACAATTCTTTCTGATCCTATATTGGTATATGAACCGTCCTCTTGTTTCTCATAGAATAAATTAGTTGTTAAATCCTTATAGAGTTCTAAATTTTCACTTAAATAATCGGTTAAGACTTTAGCTGTTGGTTGTTTATGTTGTTTCAAATACCATTGGATAAGACCGAGTAAGTCTTCCGGTCTATCTTCATTTTCATTATTGCTTTTATATTCCGGGTCTAGACTATTAATAGCAGTTACAAAATCATTAAATCCATATTCCCTTAACACGCCGGATCCTGCAAGTTTTCGGGGTTTGCTATTAAAATTATAATTCCGGTGGTCAGGTGTTCTATTATCTTTTTCAGCTTTCTTAATTTCTGCAACTTCATTAATCCACTTTAAAACCTTTTTCATCTGTTTTACTGGCATATTCCTTTTAATTAAGAATCCAAAGGTAGCGGTGGTTATAGTGTTCTCTATGTGCCCTTTAACCTCTAATGATATATATCTAGGAAGGTATTTTGTTTTCAGTATCTCAAAGAGTTCATTATCTGGAAGATTTAAGGATTCATTATTAATATGAGGTTTGGAAGTTACCTTATCCTCAAGGAAAGGTTTAATCTGTTGAGCTGTTGGATACCTCTTAATAATAGCCTTAATAAAATTTATATTCTTATTTAATTCTTTGATTTCCAGATCCTCAAAGGTTTTATATTTCGGTGCTATTTCCTTAACAAAGCTATCTTGTTTAATTTCCATGTCGATAACATTGATATATTTTCCTTTTTCATCTTTAACTCCATCATGTGATATATAGTGCCTTAAGTCTATATGCTGATTATCTTTTTTAACTATCTTACCCGCTGGAGACGTGTAATATATATGATAGCCTCCAGATTCACTTTTACGGGTAAATGTTTTACCATAGAGTTTAAAAATAAATTCTTTGTATTCGGTTGCTTTTCCCTTATCATTATCACAATCAAATACAATTATGAAACGTCCATCCTTTTGAAGACCGGTTTTAATTCCACCAAAAGGGTATTTTTTATCATTTATATTCTTAAAATGTGTTTGAAGTTGCTCTGGAAGCTTCCAGAATCCAGGCCAAGAAACAAAGGGACCTTTCTCACTCCAAACCTCTGGAGAAATAGTATCCGGATCTATCTTAAATCTTTTTGCAGCATTCAAAATCTTATTTTTAGAAATAGAATATTCACCTTTTCCATCACACCGGCATATATTCCCGGTTTCGATTTGCTTAGGGATAAGATGGGTATTTCCCATTAAATCCACCCCCGGTATTCTAAATAAGCTTCCAAACCAGACCCTTCGAGATTTTCGAGAAATGTCTCAAGAGATTCTCTTAGTAATTCATCCATGGGTATATAAATCTTAAAATCTTTCCCTATTTCTTCAGATAGCTCCTTAAGCTCTTTATATTGGTTTGGTTTAAGATAGGCCTTAAGACATTTATAATTCTTTATTTTATCCATTATATCCGCCTCCCAAGCGTTTTAATATCTAATAGGGGGCCACTTGCTGGAGTTCTCAAGATACCATCAAAACTTAAATAATAAAAAAATAGTAAATATTAACTTGTATTGTTGATAAGATGAGATTGAGCCGGTGCTCTTACACCGGTTCCTACCCCTATAAATGGTCTTTAATCTAATTTTAAATAAAAAGAATAATTTTTAACCTATTAATTCAATTGCAAAGCTTCTATCCTTATCTATTGCGGGTATTCCAACTTCTAAAGCTTGTCTTACTACTTCCGATAATGGTATTTTAATATTATATTCATTTTCTATCTCTGATTTGATTACATCTAACTTTTTACGCTGTGAGGCGTATATTTGCACGTTTAAGGTTTTGGTTTCAATATATCTCATAATATCACTCCGTATTATCTCTTAAAATTTAAATGGTAATTTATACAGTAATTTAAACCATTAAAAATCTTTGATTAAAAAATTAAACGTCTAGCATACTGATATGTAGGTTTTTAAGTTCATTTCAAAAGTTATTTGATTTAAAATAAAAAAAAGTTTAATCCTTATTTGAGCATTTACATCCTTGATTGGTAAGTTTTTTAGCTTCCAGTATCAACAGAGCCTCAAGAACTTTATTGGGTTTATAAAATTTACCATCCTTTATTTTTTCAGATTCGTTTAAAATAAATTCTTTTAACTCCTCTGATGTCATTAGGGCCGGTTTAACGTTTTCATTCATGTTTTCACTCCAGTATTTTTATTATTCTAATTGTTTTAGTTTTTCTTCAGCTGCTTCTCTCATGAAATCACTGAAAGATCTGAATTGCCTATTTTTTATTAACACATCTATTCTTTGAGCGGTTTTCCCCTCAATACTCACAGTTTTATTATACATCATGCTTTTCACCTCCTTTTAAAGTATTAATAAGGTTAATAAAATTTATATTAAAAAAACAGCATAAGGTCCCTCCTTATGCTCATAGGGCTGGATTCATAATGGATAAAAAATTAATTAATAAAACTTCTTCCTTACTTACTGGCGTTAATAACGCTTTTAGATATTCCATCGTGAAATCATTAAAAACAATATCATTTAATGGTCTCATAAAAGTGATTAATTTCTATCAAGATTCCATGTTATTAATCAGTTTATAAGTTATAATGGTATAAAAAAATAATTTCCCTCAAGATTCCCTGTTAGTAAGCAGTTTGGAATTTATCCTCTCTTACTATATTATACGACAGCTACTTTTCCTTACTATACACTCCGACGCTTATTTTTCTACCTCTCTTACTATATGTTATAACCGCTGGTGGACACGTTGTTTAAATTTCTTCTCTCCATAATTAGGGTGTCATAAATGTGATTCATTTATTTTCCCCTTTACTATATCGCTGGCATATTGTTTGCTTTACTATTCTTAAAATAAATTAGTCCTCACTATATCCTTTGACGTTTTTATGCCATTTTGTTAAATTTAGTATTAATTAAAAAAAATCTATTAAAAAAGGTGAATCTTTTAAGGATCCACCTTGAGTGTTACCATTGCATAATAATTAAATTTAAATCAGTAATAAAAACCTTAAAATTAAAAAACTTTCTCTTCCCCAATGTTGAATAATTATACTTCCACGAACTTATAAGTATTCAATCATGCTCCCCCTATATTATTCTATGGGACGTACTAGAGATATGATAGTGTCCAGGATTTCATCAATACTTTTCCCTCATTAATAGGGTTGGTCCATTAAAAATGATAGTGTCCAGATTTTGATATATAATAAACGAAATATTTTCTCCTTATCTACTGCGGTTAATAACGCTTTTAGATAGTGTCCAGATTTTTGATATATAATGAAAAAACGATTATTCCCTTACTAATATATAGCATCATAGTGGAGATCTATAGTGTCCAGAAAGTGTAAAAACTAAAATTCTTTCCCTCATAAATATGATCTCACGCTTTTAAACGATAGTGTCCAGATTTTGGATTAAGTTTGTGATACCGAAACCATTCATGATCCCGCTTATACTTCCGGCGGTGTTCTTTAAAACACGAATCACTACAAAATTTAAACCTTTTATCTGGTTTAGGATACAATCCACCGCACCAATTACACCGCTCTAAATTATTTATGCCCTCATGGAAGGGATAAGAAACATTAAACATTAAATTATAATAATACTTCCAAAGTTGTTTAATATCATTAACCTCTAACATCTTAAGATAACAAGAGTTACATATCCATATTTCTTTATGATAATACCCCTTAAACGGTTCTTTATGAGTAATTAAATTAAAACCGTTTTTATTGAGTATAAAATCTTTATTGCAGATTTCACATTTCTCTATTATTTCAGATTTTCTAAGTGTTGGTATTCCCATCGTTTCCAGCTCATGGGATCTATTAATTTAATTCATTATTCATCTTCTTTTCTTATTCTTTCAGGTTCGCTTAATTGCTTATAGCTCTCTGGAAGTTTTCCAGTTAGATAATTAAAAAAACTTCTATTGCTTAAATCACTTATTACTTTCTGTTGTTGGTTTATTTCTTCCAGTGCTACCCTTAAGCGTTCCTGGAGGTGGTCTAGTTTATTTCTTAGTTTGGTTTCTTGGGTTTCCCTTATATCATATTTACTTTTCAAATTATCATAGTCTTTAATTCTATAATCATTTTTAAGGGTTTCCAGCTCTGATTTAATATTTTCTAATTTTTTATTATCCATCTCAAGCTGTTGATAATATTTTAACGTAGTTTTATTATCATCTTCAAACTCATCATATTCAGCTTTGGATATTATATAAACATCTTCATTAGGTTTAAATGGGTTTCCTTGCCTTAATGTTATAAGGTATTGCTCGGAGTTTTTCCTTTTATAACATTTCACTTGAGAGGTTACTTTTTCTATATCCAATTATACCACCCGTTTTTATGATATTAGGTTTTAACGTTAAAATATTATACATGATAATAAATTCATGTGATTTTATTAACTGATATTATAAAATTACGTGTTTTCATAATATCCCTTAATATGGAGTTAATTAAACTTTAACAATATAAGCCATTGATATATATAAAACATCTCATTTATTGGAAGTTATAAGGATTAATTAATAATAATTAATACATCAATTTAGTATTATGGATTGATATTAAACCTATCATTTAAATCATGGGTGCATTAAGCTTAAACCATTCAATTCTTTTCTTTGCTTACTTTCTTTTCTTAACTGGTTTAAGTCTCCATGATTTCAGGCTCTAAAACCTCCCATACTCCAGGATTAACACGTTTAAATAAATGCTCTTTCTCCAGTTTCATTATAACCTTTATATGATCCTCGCCTTCCTTTTCGCATAAGCTTTTAAGCTTTTCAATTCTTACAGTCTTCCCAGGCTGCAAGCTGTTATAAATTTTATCATAAATGGGTGTAAATTTAGCTTGTTTCCCGCTTTCATTTGTTGGAATCTTCCACATATTATCTTTAATATATATGATATACCCATTATCTCTTAATCTATTTCTCCACTTCTTAAGGGCCGTTTCGGAGGTAATATTTAGAGTGGATTTAATCCAGTTGTTTAATTCTCCAGATCCTAGAAGTGGATAATCAAACCTTGCCTCAAATTCATTATAGAAATTTTGGATCTTATCTTGGGGTGTGTGACTGCGACCCCCTTCCAGCTGCATAGATACCAGGCCCTTTAATTTTGGATCTTCATTGATTTTCATATATAATTCTAGAGCGTCTTCTACTGAATTAATTAAGTTTCCATGAATTTTACCTTTATTACGTTTTATATGTTCTCTAAATTTTAAATATACGTCCTTATCAATGCCTTTTATATCAGATTTTTTATTCATCCCACCCATCCCTTAATATTAATTTTTAGGATCTGTTGAGAGTGGTTAAGAAAGTTCGAAGTTTCTCCATAAAATTCTTAGAAAGTTCGAAGTTTCTCTTACCCCTTTATAATAATAATAATAATAATAATAATAAATATATTACTTTTTATTATATTATATTATATTATATTATACATTACCTATCAAACACAATTATAAACAATTATAATCATGCTTTTTCTCAATTAATCCTATTTATTAAACCCATTTTAAATATAAGGTTTAATACGTTCGTTTCCATGACTTGATCCCTGGAGATGAGTAAACCTTTGGATACTTTTGGAGGTTTCAGGGGGTCGCGGTAGCCACCCTTAAATATACTATTTCTAGTATTATTAAGCTGGTGTAAAACTCATATAAAAAAAGCAATTTTCTTAAGTTATGCAGCATTAACCTTAAACTTTATATAGCTAGAGCTGGCATAACTCAATATTGGTACGGGTCACCCATCCCAGGTGACCTTCTTATTTTGCTATTAATATTGAGTCTTAAATCTTGTATCTCTATTTTATACTTATATAAACTTTATTGTTATTTCTTAATCTTATTAGATTAATAGTTTCATATTATCTAATGGATTGTTTTTTTATGTCCTATTATATGTCTAATTCATAAAAGGAAAGTAAAATATAATCCTAAAGGTTTATATATAACACATGGGTTACACTTTTTAATATTAAAGTTATAAATTATATTTATACATCTTAAGAGGACCTAATTACAGCTTAAAAAATTATAGCCTTTAAAACTCCTAATGCCTCCAAAATATCTATATCAATATTTAGGATATATTTCGAAGCCATAAAACGGCTTTTTATTTCAAATCATTTAATTCTTATTAATCCATGACTTGAATATAAATCAAACCTTCATTATTTCAAGGGTTTATCTTGGAAGTTGTCTTTTACTTAAGCATCCAGTTAAACATATAATAAAATACATTTTTTAACCCGATCCATGGATGCTTTAAGTCCATTAAATCACCTTTAATAATGGATAATTCAATTTGCATCATTAAATCTTTTTTCATGGAGTAAAGCCTGGAAGCGGGGATCCTCTTTATTGAGGAGTTTAAATTCTTTTATAATTTCTCCAGTATGTGAAATTTCATTTTTAAAGGTAGCAATCATTTTTAACATTACTATATTTAAATTTACACACCTTTTGAGCAATCACTTGGATCTAATTAAGCATTATTTCTCAACCAATTTACGTAAGGAATATACGGTTAAATACCCACCGATAAATGCCAGTATTAAACCACCTAGGGTATTTCCAATAGCGAAAAAAAATCCATAAAAAATTAATAAAATACCTATAAGCACCAAAAACGCAAATAATCCAGTTTTAGTTTCTTTACCCCCCTTTGATTTCTCTGCATTATTACTTTCTCCATTCTTTCTTAATTTAACCCCACATCCCTGGCAATATTTGGCGTCATCGGCGTTTTGCACTCCACATTTACTACAATAAACGATTTTAAGCCCCCCTAAAGAAATAATAAAATGAATAATTTTTTTAGATAATATAATATAATAGCATTATCTTTAATTTTATTATGTGGGGGTGTTTTATGTGGTTTTTTGCACTGAATGTGGAAAAGAAAATGAGGAAGATGCCAAATATTGTTCTGAATGTGGAAATACACTTGATAGACCTGATAAAGTAACTGAACCCGTTGAAATAGAAAAGAAAGAGAAAGTTAAGAAAAAATCTGCTTTGGCAGCTGTTGTATTAAATATAGTGATTGCTGGTTTAGGTATGGCTTATATTAAGCAGTATGTTAAAGCTATTGCTAGTTTTATTTTTGTTGTTATATTGGGAGCAATAAGTTACGCTCTTTTTGGCAATGCTTTCTATTTAGCTATTATTGGTTACATTATAGTTATTGCTTGGACCTATACTGAAACTAAAAAATACAATGAAAATTTAGAATAAATTACAGTTCTTCATTTTATTATTGGGGGTGTTTATGTGGTTTTTTGCGCTGAATGTGGAAAAGAAAATGACGAAGATGCCAAATATTGTTCTGAATGTGGAAATACACTTGATAGACCTGATAAAGTAACTGAACCCGTTGAAATAGAAAAGAAAGAAAAAGTTAAGGTTACTGAAACAACTAAAAATCGATCTCCATTAGTGTATATTGCAATTGCAATCGGTATTATATTTGTAATACTAGCAATTATAAAAATGTCAATCT